>RCMY010000251.1_pt1 | contig 58450 bp, 50 predicted proteins | sample 2041341 | NCBI WGS metagenome assembly RCMY01 (sample SAMN09708234, study PRJNA481090) | Marine sediment metagenome, whole genome shotgun sequencing project.
TTCTTTCTTTACTGCCTATTCGAAAGTTTTTTGGTGTCGGCAAAGTCACCGAAAAAAAGATGCTGCGCCTGGGCATCAAAACCGGCAACGATCTCCGCCGGATGGAACAAGAAAAGCTCATTTTTCATTTTGGTAAGACAGGATCTTTTCTGTATAATATCGTGCGCGGCATTGACGAGAGGCCCGTCGAGCCAAGCCGGGAACGAAAATCGATCGGTAGTGAAACAACTCTTTACTGTGATACCAGCGACCTGAGTGAAATAGACACTATTTTATCTCATCTTGCCGAGCAGATCGAATACTCGCTGAAAAAGAAGCAAACCGGCGGGTTCACTCTCACCCTCAAAATCAGGTACCAGGATTTTACAACAATAACACGGTCGCAAACAGTGCAGACACCAATCTATTCCAGTGCTGCTATGCTCTCGTTACTCCCCGGACTACTGGCTACAACAGATGCGGGCTCCGAAAAAGTCCGCCTCCTTGGCCTCTCGGTTTCAAAACTTACCGGCAATAAAAGGATACCCATTCAGCTGGTATTTCCTTTTATGCACCAAGGGAGCTTGTAACTTGTTGTACCTATCCGGAAATATGGTTATCTTAGCAGGGCGCTGCTGATTCTACTTTATTTATAATTGTCTAAGCCACTAATCCCGCCCAAACGCCCAAGGCACTAATCCCGCCCAAAAGCTTCGCGGGATAAGTTCCTTCACGAAATAATTTCTTGTACAAAACACAAGAAATTATTTCTAAGTCACTAAAAGAGCCTCCACAAATCATGAAACTTTTATTCTTTGCTATTGTAAACGTATTTAAATATATCGGCAGATTTTTTTCCTTTATCAGAAACTTTTTACTCAATGCCCTGCTGCTACTTGCTGTTCTGGCAATTTTTTTCGCTTTAAAACCTCGAGAAGTTGCACAAATTCCAATTGGTGCAGTACTCAGTTTAGATATTTCCGGGGACATCGTCGAAGAAAAAAAGCTGCTCAATTCTTTTGAGAAACTCTTTGGCGAGTCATTGAGTTTTGATGCTCCAGAACCTGAAACAGCCCTGCAGGACATTTTGGATATTATTAATAACAGCGCAACAGACAATCGCATCGCAGTATTGCTTCTTAATCTGAAAGACATGTCGAAGGCAGGCCTGAACCAGCTGCAGACCGTTGGAGAGGCACTCGAACGTTTTAAAGCAACCGGCAAGAGCGTGATTGCCGTAGAAGACTATTATACTCAGGCGCAGTACTTTCTGGCGGCACACGCGACAAAGGTGATTGTTAATCCAATGGGCGGAGTGGATATTCACGGCTTCGGCGTCTATCACCTCTATTTTAAGGACGCTCTGGAAAAGCTTAAAATCAATTATAATGTCTTCAAGATAGGTACCTATAAATCGGCCATTGAGCCCTTTACCCGCAACTCGATGTCACCTGCAGATCAGCAGCAGAATGAGTTGTGGCTCACATCACTCTGGCAGGTGTATACCGCCGAGATAGCAAAGCAACGTAACATTTCTCCCGCTGCCATTCAGCATTACACAGACAATATAGCCGAAGCGCTCGGTTCCACAGGCGGCAACACCGCACAATTAGCTCTTGCAACCGGTTTGGTGGATCAGATAGCCACCAGGCAGGAAGCAACTGCCTATCTGGATTCACTGACGCCTGCCGCCTCGGGGGCAGCCAAAATACTCACATCTGCTGACTATCTGAGTTCTATAACGCCCTCATACCAGGAAGAGACGACCGAACAACAAAAGGTAGGACTTATTATCGCCGAAGGAACTATTCTACCGGGAAAACAGCCGCCGGGCATGATTGGCGGCGACTCGCTGGCCCAGCTCATCAGGAATGCCCGTGAAAAAAAGGAAGTCAAGGCACTCGTCCTGCGTATCAATTCAGGGGGCGGCTCTGCCTTTGCGTCTGAGATCATACGCCAGGAGCTGCTTGAACTTAAAAAAAGTGGCAAACCGATTGTCGTGTCGATGGGCGCAGTCGCTGCCTCGGGTGGTTATTGGATCGCCGCCGACGCCGATGAAATTTGGGCTTCTCCAGCAACAATTACCGGTTCAATTGGTATTTTCGGGGCCATCCCTACCTTCGAGAGAACTCTAGCCGCACTCGGGGTATATCGCGATGGCCTGGGAACCACGCCACTGGCCGCAGGCCTCGATATCACTCAGCCTCTGCCAAAACCGCTCAAAGATGCTATTCAACTGTCAATTGATTTCAATTACCGGCAGTTTCTGCAAATAGTCGCCAATGGCAGAAATATGGAGCAAAGCAGGGTTGCTGAACTCGCCGAAGGTCGCGTTTATGACGGGAAGACAGCGCAGTCTCTTGGTTTAATTGACAATCTAGGCTCCCTCGAAGACGCTATTGATGCTGCGGCCCAACTGGCCAATCTACAAAAGTATACAACGGAATATATCCGACCTCCGGTATCAATCAGAGATCAGTTTCTGCAGTTTCTTACTACTGGTCAAGCGTTTTGGGCGGAATCTCAGCCCGGGCAGTTACCTGCAGCCATCCGCTTCAAAAAAACACTCACGCAGCACTTGGAGCACATCCTGCCTGTTGATGACCCCCGTGGTGTATATGCCCAATGTCTTGAATATTTGAGCTGGTAGTAAATGCATTTACAATTGTTTTGGTAGGGTAAGCTCCAGCCACTGCCAAGGAGCATCGAGTATTTTAAAGCCCATATCTATATGGTACTCGCCCTTCTTTTTTCTCCATCGGGGCCTGGCCAATATCTTATAATGTTTACCGCCACCGGAAAGGACAGTCGTGTAAATGTGTTTTTCGGCGGCAAACGATTTTGGCAGGTTGGTAATTTCAAAACCGCCGGGAGAAATATTTTCAACAATCCCACCAATTATTTTCTGCCCGTCGACAAGATCGCCGACAAGATCTGAACTTAATACTCTGCGATATTTTCGTATGCGTTGACCGGACTGCACAGTTCTATTGCTTGTCCTCTGGTCATTTTCGATCTCCGTAATATGCATAGCAAGCCCTCCCCCGATATACATTGCTGCATTATTGTATTTCACGCCAGCTCGATCATACCCTCTATTGAAACCCTATCAATTTAATCAGCTATTATGCACAATAAGACATTTTTTTTGGTACCAGATATTTATTTTGTACCTGTAGTGACGGCAACCTTGTCATTGTGGGTATTTTCTGGTGTCACTCGCACTATCGCAGCACTGTCGTTCTGCAGATACATAGCGGCCAGTTCATTGACTTCGGCGACACTCATTGCGGAGAAGTCGTTGATAATTGTATTCGGCCATACCAATTGCTGCGGGTATCGTACCGAAAGAGCCAATACAGAATTCAACCAGTACTGGTTGGTGCGGATATTTTCCTGCAGCGACGTCATAAGCGGCCCTTTGGCTCGTGTCAGTTCATCGGCGGTTATACCCTCTTTTTGCAATTGGTCACTTATTCTGAATATTTCCTGAATGATACCATTTTCAGTACCCGGTTTGACCACCACCTGGGAAATAAGATACCCATAATCCTGGTAGTCCCGACTCGTGAAACTGGCAACATTTGGAGAGTAACTGGCGGCTAATTTTTCCCGGATGGTCTCTCGCAATCTGTCAGCAAACACACTGGCTAAGAGATGCAATCGTCTTGTTCTATGGATATCCCAGAAATCGTCTGTCGGCCAGGCCATAACGATCAAAGATTTCTCAACCGAAGTGCCTACTTTTACTAGAAGCTTTTTGCCGACAGGGAAATGCACCACAGGTGAGACAGGGACTGCGGTGGGTTGCAGAGCAATACCGGAAAAATATTTAGTCAGCACAGCAACGACCTCATCCCGGTCAAAATCACCCACTACGGATATTTCCAGATCTCCCGGACGAATAAGGGGAAGAGCCCATTTCTTCAGGTCGGCGAAGGTCACCTTAGCCACATCCGACCAGGGCGGCAGACCGAATTTTTTATTATAATCGGCTAAAAATGGCTGGACCGCAAGGGGCATCGCCCCCTCTATATTCTGACTGATCCTTTGATACATCTGCTCATAATTACCCCTAACTCGAGAAAAGATATTTTCACGAAGGCCGGGATCGAGGAGAAGATGGTACAAAACCTGACTAAACAGTTCAAAATCCTTGGCCAGTACATCACCTGTCCATGAAAAAGCCGAATCTTCAACTTTAAAAGACATCTTTATCGAGCTACTGGTCAGCACCTCATCAATGGTCGATTGACTCATTTTTCCGCTTCCCGAGTCATTAATCACGTCCTCTAGAAACATGGACAGGCCTGGAGAATGCTCATTTTTTTTGCCCGAACCAAAAACCGCACGGACCCGTATTCTATTTTCTTCAAAGGGGGTTTTTTTCAGGTTGACGACCAAGCCGCCTGGAAAGAGAAGTCTCTCTGCATCAATATCCTTGAAATGACTTGTTTCTGGAGAACCACTGGCAGGTAATGGCGGTAAATATGGAAATATTGTTGGATTCTCACTGATCGATTCAACCACCGGCTCCTTCGTTGATTTGCGGTAGAGTGATGCTATCTCCGCTACGCCTGATTCTCCAAGAACGACATCACCCGTCACCGAGATCAGCCTACTCTGATGACTCCATCTGTCCTGAAAAGCCGCAGTCACCTCAGCAGGAGTGATTTTTCTGGTAAGTGGCCCATACAGGACATTTTCCTGTTGGGCGGACTGATATACTCGATTATTCCCGAGATGTTCGATAATCCTGTTGGCGATACTTCGAGAATCTTCTGAGTCCGCCGTCAAGACCCTGGCATCCAACTGGGACAAGATCTCTTTTTTGACCCGTTCAACTTCATTATCTGTGAATCCATACATCAAGGCCTGGCGCAGAATCAGGTCTAAAGTAGTTACAGACTCCTGCCAATGGCTGGCATCTACCTGGGCGGCAAGAGATGCATAGCCGATACGGTTGACGATATCGCCGGAATAATAACCAGCACGCGCAAAAGGAGCCTTTGTTTTTTCCTGTATACGTTGGAGTCGATATTCCATGATCATCGATCCCATAATACCAAGCAGCTCTTTTTTTTCCAATTCGAGGGAATCATTTTCCAGTGGCAAATCCCAGAGACTTTGGATGGATACGTTGGTTTTGCCAAGTTCCGGTTCATAATGATAAAATGCTTCGACTCCTGACTGCTGCAGTCTGCCAAAACCAGAACATTCAGGTTCCGGACCAGCCGGCACAAGCTTGGAAAAGTACTTGTCTATACTATTCGCTATACGTTGCGGGTCTATATCGCCTACGACGACCAAAATCATATTATTCGGCCTGTACCATGCGTCATAAAAAGATTTAAGCAGATCACGATCTGCTTTTTCCAAAATCTCTTGTATGCCAATCGGCATCCTTTCAGGATAGCGTGTTCCGCGAAAGGCAAAATCACTGCCAGCAACAATCGTCCGGTACTCGGCAGAATCTCGAGTCCGTTTCTCAGCTAAAATTATTCCTCGCTCCCTGTCAATTTCACTTTCAAGCAATAAAGCCCCTCTGGCATAATCGGCCATAACCTGAAACCCGGATTCTATATCTTTTTCGGAGCCAGTCGGCAGGATAATATTATAGACGGTCTGATCGTGTGTGGTTCGGGCATTGGTATCGCCACCAAAACTCATTCCCAGCGATTGAAAATAGTTGACCAAGCTGCCCGGGGGGAAATGAGTCGAACCATTGAATACCATATGTTCAAGGAAATGGGCCAGCCCTCGCTGACTATCCGTTTCGTTGAGAGATCCTGCCTGCACAGCAAGATATATTGCTACCCGATGTGCCGGTTCGTGGTTTTTTTTAAGGACATAGCGAAACCCGTTTTTTAGTTTACCACGCACGAGAGATGGATCCGCAACCAAGCTGCTCACCTCGGAAGGCCAGTTTGTCGACAGACAGGAGGAGGTTAAACTGGAGGGAGAGGAAAAAGCGGTATCGGTGAAGCCAGCTAAAACAATAACCAGGCAAGTAAATACTATTGTTGTTGTAACGGATTGAAATTTTGAAAATATAAAAGACACATCTACACCTAGTGCAATAGAAATTTTACAACATCCAAAGGCAAGAAGATACCTTCGTTGGCAATCATCGCATGAACTCTTAACGTACTATGGTTACTCTTTCACCGGCGCACGCAGTTGTCAAACGTGATAATCTCGTAAGAACTTAAAGTAAACCACTTGAGAGGGCGAGGCAGATACGCGCAGATTTCGAAAAATCCGCTATACGCCTAAAGAGAGTGCCCCCTGGGTGCATCGAAGGAGATCAAGCTTTTGAGGACGCCATCAAACGTTGGATGCGTCGGTTTTGCTCTTTATCCATCCGAGACGGATAAAATATTGCTGGCCACAGTCATGCCAATTGAGACAATGATCGTTGTTATTTTTTGCCGGATAATTTTTGTCTGTATCTTTATTCACACGACAGAGGCCTGCATCGACACTTTCCAGCCGGAAATACTTACAACACAAACATATCTTCTGTCCACTTTGCATAGACTCTTTCCTTTGTGATCTCTTCTTATTTCATATGTCCAAAAAATCCAATTTCTCTAAACCACTCTGGTATTTTGCAAGATCAAAGAGATCAATTACCGGACCAGTAAAGCCATTTTTTTGCATATACCTGGAAAACACTTCTCTTGAATCTCGTTCAATCCTTGGGTCAGTACCTGCAAAAAGGTTATACAAAATCGCAATCACTTCAATATTGCGTAATCGAGCCAGTGTCAAGGCAGAGAGTGTGTGATTAATCGACCCCAGCCGTGAACTGCTCACGAGAATGAGTGGATAGCTCTCTTTCTCAAGATAATCGATAAACGTCTCTTCTTCGTTCAAAGGCACAAAGAGACCGCCTACGCCCTCAAGAAAAACCAACTCAAACTGTTGCAAAAGCGAGGCTGTGGCGGAACGAATGACATTGCAGTCAATTGTCTGGTTATCCAGCTTTGCTGCCAGATGTGGCGAACATGGAACAGAAAAGACATAGGGACAGGTACAACCATTTAAATCAACTTGCTGCAACTCCATTTCCATTATTTCTCGGTGGCGAAGAATATCCTCACTAAGGCCCGTGCAGCCAGTCTGGACAATTTTCTGGGTGATCGTCCGGACCCCTTTTTCCTGACAGGATTTGGCGAGAAGCCCGGTGGCAATGGTTTTGCCAATATCCGTATCGATACCGGAAACACAATAAACTCTTGATGTAGCCATATTTTCCTTACCGCTTATTTTTTCTCTGCGACGATAAAAGTCGACGCATAGGTGACCGGGAAACCTCTTTCTGATGCAAAACGGCTGCGGTATTGCCGGTTAAATTCTTTGAAATTACCCTGCAGCCATTTGCGTCGGCCAAGCCCTCCTACTCCTGTATGCCGGATATGCAGCAGAACTTCACGTACAGTTGGAAAATATATTTTGCTGGTCTCGCTCTGCAGGGAAATGATGCGAAAACGATTGGTCAACATTTGCTTAAGACTATCCTTTGAATGATATGGCAGACTGCGATCAGTCAACTCACTTATTTCTCCCATTGTTCCGGGTCCCAAAATAGAAAAAATCAAATATCCGTCAACGCGCAGCGCCCGATGAATGTTGCAGAAAAGGGCAGGCAGATCAGCTATCCACTGTAAGGTCGCCGAGGAAATAACCAGGTCCAGTTCTGCCGGCAGTAAACATTTTTCAATGTCACCTGGAAGAGATTCTACCTGCACGACACTTTTGGCGATGCGCTGGCTGGTTGTTGCACAGAAATCTTCGACGATATCGTTGAGATACAGCGTGTTAATGTGCAATTTTTCTACTAGGAGTTCCGTCAATATCCCCGTACAACAGCCTATTTCGAGAACTCGTGCAACGTTTATGGACTCGAGAGCCTGCAGAAAAGTGACAAGTTGCCGACTTATGTCCCTCTGAACTGTAGCATTATCTTCATAGGTCGCAGCACTTGCTCTGAAAGATTCAGCGATGAGCTGTTTGTCAAGTTGTAGCGAATGTGGGGTATCTGTTGTTTTCAAAACATGGTATCCGAGAATGATTTTATTTGGGGGGACCTGGAGTCACGCCGGTACAGTCAAGGAGCTGCTCCCAGCTTGGCCAAAGATTAAACAGAAAATGAAACCCGGCAACCGGCGTCACCCGCTTGGCCTGCCAAAAATGGAACTGATTGGCAGTTGGCACAATAAAATCTTTATCCGCCACAATGATTTCTTCATACAGCGATTCTTCAGCAGAACGACAATTGACCATTTTTTTTAAAGCGACCAACTCTTCCCTTTGATCTTCCAGCGAACGTTGTGGTTGCCTGGCCAGAAATGAGCTGTAACTCCTTTTATCCCGGCACATCCTGTGATAAAACTTCAGCCGGGTACTCTCACCAAAATCGGCCAGTGTTGTATCATATACCTCTACCGGAATACCATATGTATCATCAATCGGACAAAGGGTCCCATTGATTGCGATCGTCCTATGAAATACATGTTTTTTTCCGGCGAAAAGCTTCTGCCCAACCCAAACTCCCATTGACCAGCCGATCAGAACAACCTGACGATAGCCCTGCTGTATCGTCTCAAGCGAAAAAGAACTGCACAGGTCGCGATAGTCATAGAGCATAAACACATCGTAATCCACGCTGCCGAGCGCCTGGAAGGGAAAACCATCCATGCCCCAGCCGTTACAGAAGATGATGAGGTTTTGTCGATTGTTTTTATGGAGCCAGCATACTTCCATTGTATCAGTAAATTTATACGGTGAAATGAGGCATCAGCTCTGCAATGTCCTCAGCTACCTCGGCAATGTCCATCCAGTGCATATCAGCGGTAAGCGAAAGCCGAAAGCGTGCAGTACCCTCGGGGACCGCAGGCGGCCTGACCGGAAAAATAAGATAGCCACGTTCCTGCATGGCTTCCGCCAATGCGAGAGCAATGCTGTCGTCGCCAAGCAGTACCGGGACAATATTGGTCGCCCCGTCTGTTCGTAAAGCATGCTTGATCAGACTTTGCCGCAACTGAGCTGACAGCTTTTTCAAGCAGGTCCTTGCACCATCACGATCCAGCATCTCTTGAAAAATAAAATGGTTCCAGTGCAGGACAACCGGCGGCAGAGCAGTAGTAAAAATCAGGGACCGGCTGTGATTGATAAGATACTCGCGCTGCACCGCAGAACAGAGGACGAAGGCGCCAATCGAAGCCAGGGCTTTGCCAAAGGTACCGACCAGAAAATCAACGGACTCGAGCTGGCCCTGTTCTTCGGCCATACCCAAACCATGAGGACCGTAAAGACCAAGAGCATGCGCTTCATCAAGGTACAGCATGCAATCGTGCTCGGTTTTCAATCGGGCAAGCTGGCCGATATCGGCGACATCTCCATCCATGCTGAAGACTGATTCGCTGACGATGATGACCTTCTTGAAGTTATTTCGATATTTTTTCAGCAACTCAGCGAGATGATCATAATCGCAGTGCCGGTAGCGCTTATACTGAGCCTGGCTCAGACGCATGCCGTCCATAATGGATGCATGGTTCAGCTTATCGGACAGAATAAGATCGTTTTTGCCAAGCAAGGCCGGTAGGATACCAATATTGGCATGATATCCTGAATTAAAAAGCAGACATGCCTCTTTCGTATAGGTATCTCGCAGTGTCTGTTCAAGCAGATGAGCTACAATGCTGTCGCCGGTCAAAAGACGTGAAGAGGCCGCCCCAAGGCCGAAGTGGTCGAGTAGATTTCCATCGATCATGGTACTGTAAAATTTTTCATGCAGGCGTTTATCCCCTGCCAGCCCCAAATAATCGTTGGAGGTAAGATTGAGCATTTCCCGACCGCGATGGACAATATGACAGCCGTTGCGGCCAGATAGCGGCTTAAACTCTCTTAACCTCCCTTCTGCCAGCAATTTTTGCAAAGCTTTTTCGTAGAAATTGCTCATACCGACAGTTCATCCTCCACTACCCGGCAGATAGCTTCGGTCAGAATGTGCAGCTCCTGATTCGCTATAATATAAGGCGGCATTACATAGACCAAACGACCAAATGGTCGAACCCAGACCCCGTTGTCGACAAATCTTTGTTGAATTCTGGCCATCTTCACCGGCTGTTCTAGCTCCACCACACCAATGGCACCAAGAACCCGAACATCCTTCACTCCGTTTAACCGGCGGCACGGTTCAAGACCTTTTTTCAATGCCGTCTCGATGCGACCAATATTTTTCCGCCAGTCGGCTGCAAGGAGGAGTTCAATGGAGGCAACGGCTACACTGCAGGCAAGAGGATTCGCCATAAAAGTGGGGCCATGCATAAAAACGCCTGGCTCTCCCTGGGAAATCACATACCCGACTTCAGTTGTTGCCAATACAGCAGCAAGCGTCATATAGCCACCGGTCAGAGCTTTGCCAAGGCAAAGTATATCCGGAGATATTCTTGCATGATTGCAGGCAAACAGCTCTCCGCTCCGGCCAAATCCGGTAGCTATTTCATCGGCGATCAGTAAAACTTGATATACATCGCACAGCTCCCGAACCCGACGAAGATACTGCGGATGGTAAAAGCGCATCCCTCCCGCTCCCTGGACAATCGGCTCCAGAATGACCGCACATATGGTGGAATGATTTTGTGCCAACAACTCCTCAAGAGAAAGAATGTCCGCATCATCCCACTCACCTCCGAAACGGCAACGGGGCGTATCGGCAAAAAAATACTCAGGAAGAATTCCCTGATAAATCTGATGCATGCCGTTGACCGGATCGCAGACCGACATGGCATGAAAAGTATCGCCGTGATAACCTGACTTAATAGTTAAAAACCGATTTTTACCTGAAATCCCCTTGGCATAATTGTACTGAATCGCCATTTTCATGGCCACTTCCACCGCCACTGAACCGGAATCACAAAAAAAGACTCGTTCCAAACCCGCCGGCGTATTCGCTATCAGCAGTTGCGCAAGTTGAATAGCTGGGCGGTGGGTCAACCCCCCAAACATGACATGGGCCAGCTTTGCGGCTTGGTCCTGGACTACTTTGGTAAGGTGAGGATTATTGTAACCATGAATAACCGACCACCAGGAGGCCATGCCGTCGATCAATTCACGTCCGTCCTGCAGTCGAATCCTGACCCCTTCAGCCGATTCGACCAGAAAGACTTCCTGCGGGTTATCGATTGATGTATACGGATGCCAAATATGCGTCCGATCGAGCCGCAACTGCTCGGCTATATCCTTTTCCACGCGATGCTTTACTCCTCGCTTTGTCGAACAGTTATTTTTTGGTGTCGACCACATCAAACCCAAGAGCCCGAAACATGGCGATATCCTCGGCGAGATTATTACCGACGGTGGTCAGATAATTACCGACAATGGCTCCGTTGGCGCCGGCTGTAAAACATTTTTCCTGTTCCTCGCCCAACAGATTTCGCCCACCTGCCAGCCGAATTACAGCCATCGGATTAATGAACCGGAACATGGCCACACAGGTGAGGACCTCGGCCACGCTGAGAGGTTCAATTTCGGCAAAAGGCGTCTCTTTAATGGGTGTGAGAATATTTAAGGGAATAGACAAAATTTCAAGTTCGCGCAGCTCGAAAGCCAGCTCAAGACGCTGTTCAAGACTCTCACCCAGACCGACGATGCCGCCGGAACAAATATCCATTCCAGCATCCCGGGCAATCTTGATGGTGGCCACCTTCTCATCCCAGGTATGACTAGTGCACACCTGAGGGAAGAAACTTCGGCTCGTTTCAAGGTTGCAATGGTACCGGCTTACCCCCATTTCTTTAAGTTTCAGCGCCTTTTCGGCAGTCAGAAAACCCATGGAGGCGCACAATGATAGCTTCGTTTGATCCTGGAGCTGCTTATAAATCTGCTGGAATTCTTTGAGATTTTTTTCAGAGACGGATCGACCGGCAGTGACGAGAGAAAATCGCTGCACACCGTGCTGCTCATTCTCTTTAGCAAGCGTTATAGCCTTGACCACATCGACTGTATCGTAGGTAACGACCTCGACGTCGTAATGCGAAGACTGCGCACAAAACTTGCAATCTTCCGAGCATTTTCCAGACTTAGCATTCACGATGGAACAAAGATCGAGACTGTTCTTATGCAGCGCCTGTCGCAGAGCATCCGCCGCCTGATAAAGTTCAGCGGAATCAGCTGTCGTCGCCAGCTCCAGGGCCTCACCAAACTCCAGATCGTGCCCGGCCAATACTTTGTTTTTATATTTTTCAATCACGTTCTTATCTTCTCGATACATTCTGCCAGCGATGCCGGAGTGTCAAATTGCAAAGTAGTGACTTTTGTCCCTTTGGGGACAATTTTACGCATCATTCCCGTCATCACATTCTTTGGGCCAACCTCAACAAACGTATCGACCCCCTCTGCCAGCATCGCTACGATAATTTCATACCATCGAACTTTCGCCACTATCTGGCTGGCCATTATTTCTTTGATTGTGTTCGTATCGCTTTCTTTGGTGGCAGATGCATTGAAATAAACGGGGATTTGCGGTGACTTGAATTCGATATCCGCCATAAACTCAGCAAAATCGGGAACTGCATCGGCTACCAGTGGACAATGATTGGCAACACTGACGTTTAAGGCAATAACCTTAGCCCCCAGTGCTTCGGCACTCCTGCCAATTTCGTCCAGCGCATCCATAGAGCCTGATATAACAATTTGCAGGGGGGTGTTATGATTGGCGGCAGTCACCACACCGGGTCCCCGGTAGTTGTCGACAAGCTCTTCTATGGCTATGATATCCAGCCCGAGAACTGCCCGCATTCCACCTGGATAGAGCTTTCCTTCCCGCTCCATAAGCGCGCCTCTCTTGCTGACGAGCCGCATGGTATCCTCGGCACTCATAACTCCGGCAGCAAACAGAGCCGAATACTCCCCCAGACTGTGCCCGGCAAAACAACTCACCAGATCATCTTTCCCCAGTGCATTCTTGAATGCCTGCCAGCAGATAAGATTCGTAATAGTGATTGCCGGTTGCAAATTGGTAGCTCTGGTCAGCTCTTCCATCGGCCCGTCTATACACAAGGCGCCGAGCTTTATTTCACAAGTTGCCTCGGCCATCGCCATGAGAGCAGAACATTCTAGGTCACTGTTGACAAATTCTTGCCCCATACCCAGATATTGCGACCCCTGGCCGGGGAACAGAACAGCAATTTTCATTAAATTTTCCTCAAATCCTTATTTCTTGTTTCAATAATATAAAATTCCAACTTATTTTCCGTTTTTGGGAATAAGTAAAAAAAGCCCGACGCCAACGCAGATAGCCGAATCGGCGACATTAAATGCCGGCCAGTGCCAATTACCTACATAAAAATCGAGAAAATCAATCACCGCCCCGAACCGAACCCGATCAATAAGATTTCCCGCAGCACCACCAGCAATAAGGGCCAATGGCCAGCAATAGAGGGGATGCAACTTTCTGAGTCTCCAATAAGCAAGGGTAAGACCAACAAGCGCCACCGATCCAATACCAAGGAAGAAGTAGTGCCGCCACGGGGATTGCACATCCGCCAAAAAGCTAAAGGCGGCGCCGCTGTTGGTAACATAAACTAAATTGAAAAACCCTGAAATTATTTCCCTCGACTCATATAAGCGCAACACATCAACAACAAGTGACTTAGTCAATTGATCGGCAACAATTGTTACGAGAATGATTATAAAATAAGCCACGCTTTATACCACAAAGTACACATTAAGACTATTCTGCCATATCCGCCAGGACATCGGCGCACCGGCTGCAAATTTCGGGATGGGCTGCATTTTCGCCAACGGTTGTAGAGCGCAGCCAGCATCTCAGGCATTTTTCGCCCTGTGCAGGTTGTACCTGAATGATAATACCGGGGATTTCTTCACTGGTAAATCGCACACCATGCTGCGGTGTATCAACCGTTAAATGGGAAAGTTTGGAGATAATCGAGATCTCTTTAACCGTTGACCATTCATTCTTTAAAAACTCAGCGAAATCGCCCTCTGCTTTCACCAGCACTTCCGCCTCCAGCGAATGGCCAATGACCTTGTCCCGACGAGCTATTTCCAAGGCCTTGGTAATCTCCGAGCGAACCTTGAGAAGCCTGGCCCATTTATCCATCATCAGGGCATCGCACTCAATTTTTTCTTCAGGCGGAAACTGAGCGAAATAAATACTCTTGTCATCCATCGGACCATTTTCACCACGACCGTGGAGTGCATCCCAGGCCTCAGCTGCGGTGAAACAGAGGACAGGACTCATCAATCGGAGCATACCATCGAGAATCGTATACAAAACCGTCTGCGCCGAACGTCTGAGATGCGAGTTGGTGCCGGAGGTATAAAGTCGATCTTTTAAAATGTCGAGGTAAAAGGAACTCATAGTGGTCCCACAAAAGTAATTTAACCTCTGATAAATGCCGTGAAATTCATAATTTTCATAGCCTTTGATGATTTTTACCTTCAATTCCTCAAACTTTGCCAGCGCCCAGTGGTCAAGCTCCGGGAGTTCACTGTAAGGAACGCTATGTTTTTCCGGCTGAAAATCATCGAGATTACCGAGAAAATAGCGAATTGTGTTGCGGATTTTTCGATAGGAATCGGAAATCTGCCGAAGAATTTCATCGGAGACCTTAATATCGTCCTGATAATCTTCACTGGCCACCCAGAGACGCAGGATTTCAGCACCGTATTTTTCAATAACCTCCGCAGGAAGTACAACGTTTCCAACGGATTTGGACATTTTTTTACCTTGCCCATCAACTACATAGCCGTGGGTTAAAACCCCTTTAAAAGGTGCCCGGTCGCGGGTCCCTATCGAGGTGAGCAAAGAACTCTGAAACCAGCCGCGATGCTGATCGCTGCCTTCGAGATAGAGATCAGCCGGCGATCTCAGCTCTTCTCGCTGTTCGCAGACAGCGGCATGACTTACCCCCGAGTCAAACCAGACATCGAGTATATCGCTCTCTTTTTCAAATTCAGCTGATCCACACTTGGCACAGGTACTGCCGGCAGCCAGAAAATCGCCGACCCCATGACTAAACCAGGCATCCGCACCTTCTTTGCGAAAAAGCTCGTCAATTTTATCAACAACCGCTTTGCTCTTGACCACCTCGCCACAGGATTTACAGCTTACGACCGTCAGCGGTACCCCCCAGCTTCGTTGTCGCGACAAACACCAGTCCGGTCGCCCTTCCACCATCGAATAGATCCGTTGCATTCCCCATGCAGGCGTCCATTTTACTGTTTCGATAGCTGCCAGCGCTTTGGCCCTCAGTTGATTGTTCTCCATGGAGATAAACCATTGAGGCGTGGCCCGGTACATAACCGGTTTCTTACAACGCCAGCAGTGCGGATAACTGTGGTTAATCGCCGCTTCATATACCAACGCACCGGACTCAGCCATATCTTTGTTAATAACTTTATTAACCGCTGGAATTTTTTGGCCAGCATAGGGGCCTGCCTCGGCAGTGTACATGCCATCGGCATCAACTGGAGAAAGAATTTCCAGCCCGTACCGCAATCCGGTTTGATAATCATCCGCGCCATGCCCCGGAGCCGTATGGACGCAACCAGTGCCCGCTTCTGTCGTTACATAATCGGCGAGGACAAGCAGGGATTCACGCTGCATAAAAGGATGGAGGCATTTTCGACCTTCAAATTTTTTCGCGTCAAAAGTTGCCTTGATGGTAAAGTCTTGCTGACCGATCTCAGTCATGACTTTTTCGACCAGATCCCGGGCGAGAATCCAGGTTTCTTCACCTACCGCAACAGCAGCATAAGTAAAATTCGGGTGTAGGGCAACAGCCAGGTTGGCCGGCAGCGTCCAGGGAGTCGTCGTCCATATCACAAAATAGACTTTCTCTCCGGCAAGAGACGAATCGATATCCGTCAGCTCGCTGTCTGCCTTAAATTTGACATAGATCGAGGGTGAGCTATGGGGATGATACTCGACCTCAGCCTCAGCAAGGGCTGTGGTACAGGTAGCGCACCAATACACAGGCTTACGATTACGAATGACAGCACCGGAGAGCAGAAATTTATTAAATTCTCTGGCGATGGTGGCTTCGTACTCATAGTTAATAGTGAGGTAGGGATTGTCCCAGTCACCCAGCACTCCAAGCCTTTTAAACTGCTCTTTTTGAATTTTAATCCATTTATTGGCGTATTTCCGGCAGGCGCTTCTCTTGGAAAGAATAGGAATGGTCTTCTTCTTTTCGCCCAGTTCGAGGTCGACATTATGCTCTATGGGCAGTCCATGACAATCCCAACCCGGTATATACGGTGCATTAAAACCGGCCATTCTCTTTGAACGAAGAATTATGTCTTTGAGAATTTTATTAAAGGCAGTTCCCAGATGAATATTACCATTAGCATATGGAGGACCGTCATGGAGGACAAAAAGTGGTTTATCTTTACTTTTTTCCTGAACCCTGAAATACAGCTGATCTTTCTCCCATTGTTTGAGAATAAGCGGCTCTTTCTGGGCGAGATTAGCCTTCATTTTGAACCCGGTATTGGGTAAATTAAGGGTATCCCTATAATCCATTTTCATCTCCTTCATGCAATTCTACCGGCCTAAAAACGGTGCACGGTTGCCGCCGAAACAGCCTGATTATCAAAAATAATATCTGTCGTGTGACCTGACTCCACTAAATTCTTAGAAGAGTAAAACAGAGCACAATAACAACTGCAGTCGAACTTGCAAGGGTAAATTGACAGTATCCTTCGGACCAAAGCTGGACAGCAGATTGCACAGCGAGTATTTTTAGAGATGAAAATCTATCAATGTGCTTTAAACTTGCGTATCGACTGAGTAACCGTTCACCGGAAAACCGCCAAATCCTGATTAACCTCCGAGCTGTAAGCATTCACCGGTACCGGAGATGCGCGAAAAAGGCCATTAAACTGTACTATTAGTACGTTTAATGGCCAATGACAAAACAGATTCGGTGCTGGTGAACGCTTACTAGACTGAGATGCATTGCGTTTATGCCTGGAATACTATATATTTTTACAAAAATGAAGTTCACTTGACAGATGTAAACAATCCCCCGACCCTGCAAAAAATAGCAATACGATGAGCAAAACTGCAGAAACGATGATCGAAATGATCAAAGTCTCAAAAATTTATCCTCCCGATGTTGTCGCCCTGAAAGATATCTCCGTGTCCATAGCCTGTGGCGAGATGTTTTTTATAATCGGCATGAGCGGGGCGGGCAAGACAACCCTTCTTAAACTCCTCTGCAGCATGGATTCTCCCAGCAAAGGTCTAATCGAGATAGGAGGGAAACCCATTAACCAGATGAAAGGATTCAAGCTTGCCAAACTGCGGCAAAAAATAGGAGTAGCGTACCAGGACTTTAAGCTCCTCACCGACAGAACGACCGCTGAAAATATTGCCATTTCCATGGAAGTCTCCTACAAGAAGCCGCAAATGATCAGAAACCGGGTTCGAACCTTACTGGAGCAACTCGACCTTGTTGACAAACATGATACCATCACCGGTGATCTTTCCCGTGGTGAGCAGCAGCGCGTCGCCCTGGCTCGAGCCATTGCCAACTCACCGACCATGATTTTAGTCGATGAACCAACAGGCAATCTTGATTCAACGACGACGGAAAGAGTGCTGCAATTATTGACAAATTGTAACAAAGCGGGAGCTACGATAGTCATCGCAACCCATGACCAGTCGCTTTATCAGCACACTTCCCACCGCGTAATGGAACTCCGCAAAGGACAACTGCATGCCCTGGCAGGAACTGTAAGGAGAGATGCATGAGTTTCTGGCTCACTGTGATCCGTCAGGTCGGTCGAAATTTGCGTATGACCTGGGGGTCACAGCTTATGACCCTGCTGACTGTCAGTATATCAGTGCTGATTTTTGCTTTTTTTTATCTCATTTACGCCAACATGCTCAACTTTGGCGACAGGCTCGGCAACGATCTCAGTCTCATTGTCTACCTGGATGAAGAGCCTGTTCCGGAAATGCAGCAACAATTAATGAACAAAATTAAAGCTTTTGATGAGGTTGAGGAGATCCGTTTCATATCCCGCGCTCAAGCCTTCGAGCGATTTGCCAGCCAGCTTGGGAAAAACCAGGATGTCCTCAGTGATATGCCTAAAGATTTTCTTCCGCCATCCATAGAGGTGGTCCCCCTGAAGAACCTGAGAAGTCTCAACAAGGTCAAGCTGTTCTCCGCCTATTTAGCCCGTCTTCCTGGCACCACTAAAGTGCAGTACGGTCAGGACTGGGTCGAGAAATTTTATTATTTCACGAAACTTCTGTCGATAATTGTCCTGCTCAGTGGAACGCTTCTTATCCTGACGACCATCTTCATGGTGGCGTATACCATTCGCCTTACCATTCTTGGTAGACAGGCTGAACTGGAATTACTGAAACTCGTTGGGGCCACCAATAATTACATACGAACGCCTTTTTTACTGGAGGGACTGCTCCAGGGCATCCTTGGATCCTCCCTTGGCATCGGCTTGCTCTTCATCCTTTTTCAATGGATTAAACTGCACTTCTCCGGGCCTGGATTTCTTTATCTGTTTGAATTTTCATTTTTTTCTCCTACCGTTGGCATCACCATTATCGCTGTTTCCATACTTCTCTGCACCCTGGGAAGTTATTCGACCATGCAGAAATTTTTACGCATTTGAGCCCTTGAATTCTTTAGATAAAAAACGAGTTTTGCTCCTCGGCCGGGTCAGCTCACTCACTGGCATGATCAACAGTATCGTATGCAGGAAAAGCCCACCATTTTTCCCTGCTGCTTGTCTGTTTTTATCCATTGCGCTGGTGCCACTTTTCGCAACACCGCTCTTGGCCCTTGACCAAGGGCCCGGAGGAAAAAATCTCTATAATTATAGAGGAACAATAAATCGGCTCCAGGAAGGAATCCTCCAGCAGGAAAATAAACGAGCAGAGAACCAGACAACAGCAAGTAATATATTGACCGAAGTTGAAGCCCTCGATAAAAGATTGATATCCCAGCAGGAAAAGCTCGCCACCTTAGAAAAAAAAATGCTCGACCAGCAAGCGATGATTGACCGGGAAGAAAACACCCTCAGCAAACTGCGGTCAGAAAAACAAATTGTTCAAAAACACCTGCAAAAAAGAATCACCGCCTATTACACCATGGGCAACATTGGTCTTTTTAATGTGACTTTTTCCACTAAAACACTGCCGGAACTGCTCACTTTTCATGACGCTTTCGATACCCTGATCAAATACGACCAGGATGTTATCAAAGTCTACAGGGACACAATCGACCAACTCGTGCGGACGAAAACAGCACTTGATCTGGAAAAAACAGTCTTAAAAGATTTTATCGAGGAAACAGTTCAGGAAAAAGAAGTACTGCAGAAGACCACAACCGAGAAAAAGACCCTGCTCACCCAAGTAAAGACTGAGGAAAAACTCCATGAGCAGGCGATCCTTGAGCTGCAGGAGGCATCCGAAGATCTTGCCAAGTCAATCGCCTCGGTGAAAACGAAAAGCCGGGTTGTGAAGCAGAAATTTCTCGCTGCGAAGGGGAAGCTTCCTCCCCCCGTCGCCGGCATTGTCATCAATCTTTTCCATCAAGAAAAAACCAATAAAAATGGAACATTAAGTACTCCTGAAGGCATTGCACTCAAGGCCCCCGATGGCACCAGAATCATCGCCGTGAGTAACGGTGAGGTGACTTTCTCCGGATATTTGCGTGGATTTGGCAATACAGTTATCATCCATCATGGTTCTCAGTACTATACTGTAACGTCAAGAATCGAAAAAATTTTGGCTAAAAAGGGGCAAAAAGTCAACCAAGGGGAAGACATCGGCGTCATGGGGGACACCGCGACCCTTTTTGACGAAGGGCTCTATTTTGAAATTCGTCATGACCGTAAATCTCTGGATCCCCTACTCTGGCTCAATCTGGACCTGCTGTAAAGCAGTAAATGAACGTCCCCCGGGTCAGCACAATATGGCAATTTAAGTTTAATAGCGTCTGTCTCTATAAAAGATATTTTGAGAACAACGAGTAACTAGTAAAAAATAGCCAGTTATGAACAGACACTCACTTCAATATATTTCAGAACCGAGGTAGCATATGTCTTCTTTTTCCTGTATATCGCGCAGATCTATCTATTCCCTGTTTCTCCTCCTTTTTCTCCTCAGTTCTCCCGTTTTGGCCGAAAACGCGGAGGATGCAAAAACAGCAACGTACAAGCAACTGGAAATTTTTTCCAATGTACTCAGTATCCTCCAGGAGAATTACGTAGAAGAAATCGACACCAAAGAAGTGCTAAACGGCGCTATCCGCGGTCTGCTTTTCTCGCTTGATCCACACTCCTCTTACATGCCGCCGGAGAGTTTCAAAGATCTTCAGGAAGAAACGCAGGGATCATTTTCCGGTATCGGTATCGAGGTAACCATAAAAAACGATCTTTTGACCGTAGTCAGTCCGATTGCTGACACGCCGGCAGACTTGGCTGGCCTGAAGGCAAACGATACAATCATTGAAATAGATGGGATGAATACAAAAAACATGGGCCCGGATGAAGCAATCAAAAAGCTGCGGGGCCCGGCAGGAACGAATGTCACACTGTCCATTCACCGGGAAGGATGGGATACTCTCAAGGCTATTACGCTCAAGCGGGAAATTATCCCCATTCAGTCGGTTCAAACGGATTTTATCTCGCCCGGCTTGGTCTACACCAGGATCACCAACTTCCAGAGCCACACCACGACCGATTTCAAGGAAAAGCTGCAGGCCTTAAAAAAGAAGCATCAGATTGATGGTCTCATCCTCGATCTCCGCAATAATCCCGGCGGCCTGCTCAATCAAGCTATCAGCATCGCCGATATTTTTTTGAACAAAGGAACAATCGTCTATACCAAAGGGCGACGAGAAGACCAAAACAACGTATATACTGCCCACGACAATGGCGAAAAAAGAATGTACCCGCTGGTGCTTTTGGTAAATGAAGGCTCGGCCAGTGCTTCAGAAATTGTTGCAGGTGCCATTCAGGCGCACAAGAGAGGTATTATCATCGGCGCCCAGACCTTCGGTAAAGGATCGGTGCAGACAATAATACCTTTGCCCGACGGCGCCGGGCTGAGGATGACCACAGCAAAATATTACACTCCCGACCATCGCTCCATCCAGGCCCTGGGCATCACCCCGGATGTGGAAATTCCCTTTATTGCCTGCGGACCTTCGGAAACTCCTGCGGCATCCGCAAAACTCTTAAAAGAAGAGGACCTTGCCCGCCATCTGCCCGGATCACAGATGGAAAAAGGTATCGACCAGAAAAAAACAGCCCTGAAACTGGAAGCACGCCTGCAAACAGACAACCAGTTGCGTACCGCTTACAATATCCTCAAAAGTCTCACTCTATATTCTGAATTTAACAAGACCTTGAAATAACAAGAACAGGAGCAGAGTGCGACCGGCAATATCAATAGCCGAGTTCTCTCAGGAACCGTTCGTCCTGCGACCAGTTCTTTTTCACCTTTACCCACAATTTAAGGAGGACTTGCTGGCCGATAAGGACTTCGATGTCTTTTCTTGCGGCAATGCCGATGCTTTTAAGTTTCTTGCCGCCCTTGCCGATAACAATCCCTTTCTGGGATTGTTTTTCGAGAACAATTGCGGCATGAATCGTCACTAACTGCTTTACCGCATCATCTTTGAAGGATTCAATGAGCACCGCTGTCGAATAAGGGATTTCCTGACCCGTGAGCAAAAAGACTTTTTCCCTAATTATCTCAGCACATAAAAAACGTTCTGAAGCATCGGTAGGAATATCCTCCGGAAAATATCGCGGCCCAACCGGCAGCAGGGCGAGAATTTCTTTAAAAAGGCTATCCAGCCCGTCCCCGCCAAGAGCCGAAACGGGGATCAAAGCCCGAAAAGGGAAAAGTTTGGCATAAGAATCAATCAACGGAAGCACCTTTTTTCTATCGATCAGATCAACCTTATTCAGTACCATGATCGCCGGGCACTTTATTCGTTGCAGATACTCGGCAAACTCCGCCGTTTTTTCTTCCTGCACTTTATTCGGAAGAGGCAGGGAAACATCGACCAGAAACAGGACGACGTCGACATCGGTAAGGCTATCCATGGCCACCTTGACCATTTCCATATTCAATGGATCCCGGGATTTGTGTAATCCCGGTGTATCAAGAAAGACCACCTGGTATTCTGCATCATTGACTATGCCGGCAATTCGATTACGAGTTGTCTGAGGTTTGGCGGTGACAATCGATATCTTCTGCCCCAGGTAATGGTTCATCAACGTTGATTTGCCGGCGTTCGGAGGCCCGACTATTGCTACCATGCCGGACTTTACCGGCTTGTCTGAAAGATCCATAGTACACTCGAAGAAATAATTTTAAATTGATTCATTAAATAATGATGGCATCGCAGCCATCTCTGCGGTTCACTTTGTTTTTTTTACGACGCCAGCAATAATAAGTGTAGGCAAAATAGCATACCACACTATACTATGACACCTTTGTCTGTAATCGATAGACAAATCGATGAAAATCAAATTATACTATACAGCCGTAAAACGAAATAATTTCATATGTAAGGCATGATTTTTTTCTGTTATTACGAAGCTGTAAAATTATAATACGCTGCGAAAAGATAGCTTACACTATTATTGAACAATTAGTGATTAAATGACTGTAACAGGAAAACTGATAGAATACCTCGATAACGGCAAGTTCATTTGTGCACTGGTAACCGAAAGCCAGCCTAAACGATTACGCCTGATCAATCAGAATGGTCGAGAGCTCAACCTACCACTGTCACGCGTAGTGCACAGCTCAATGGATACGCATCCGACGCAAATGAGCAGGGATCTACTTACTAAACTTCTTCAGGACACCACCGAAAGAAGAGGCTCTCTCATGAGTCTCATCGATCTCGAAGAAATATGGGAACTGACTGCGGAAGGCGGATCGAATACGTTCAGCCCTGTTTTTCTCTCAGAACTCATCTTTGGTTCAGAGGCCACAGACGATACCGTCTCTGCCTTTCTTCGCTGTGTTTTTGCCGACAAATTGTTTTTTAAATATAAAGAAGGCCGGATCCATGTCAATAGTCCGGAAAAAGTCGAGCAGTTACTGGTTCAGCAACACAAAGAAGCCAAACGGGCGGAACTCATTCAAGAGGGTGCCAGAGCAGTCGAGCGAATCATGAAATCGGACCTTTCTCCAGGAGATCTTGGTCCCATCGAGTTGGAGATATTAAGCATTATCAGAGATTTCTACCTTTTTGGAATGGATGCTGCTGATTCCGACATAGCCAGAAAAATTCTTCAGTCAGCAGGGCTGCACAAGGCTCACGATCCCTTTCACTTACTGGTTAAAGCTGGCTTGTGGAATGCCAACGAGAACATCCCGCTGTTACGTCAAGAACTCCCTGTCAATTTCTCGCTGGCGGCCAGACAACAGGCTGAGCTCATTCTGCAACGCGGACAAAATGAGCTGTACGACGACGCCGGAAGAACCGACTTTACGCATCTCTCACCTATCACCATCGATGGTCCCACCACCCTCGATTTTGATGACGCTTTGACCATAGAGGAAATAGACGGCAACTACCTGGTCGGCATCCACATTTCCGATGTAGCGCATTATGTTCGCCCTGGAGATCATCTGTTTGCTGAAGCAATGCGCCGTGGCACATCTATCTATTTCCCAGAAGGCCAGGTGCCGATGCTCCCGCGTCATCTCTCGCAAGGGATCTGCAGTCTCATCCAAGATGAAACCAGGGCCGCCTTAAGCTTTATGATTTTGCTTTCTGCCGAGGCTGAAGTTTTACGGGTCAGGATCAGCCCAACCATTATCCGGGTAAAACGACGACTTACCTACGAAGAGGTTGACCGGATGCTGACAACCGACCCGGAGATCCAGCTCCTGGATATGCTTCGTAAAAAACTACGCGCCAGACGTTTGGCCAGCGGCGCACTCCTTCTTCCGTTTCCGGATGTCAATATCTTTATCGATCATCACGGCAAGGTCCACGTCAGTCTGGCTAAAAGTGACACCGCGGCCCGGACCATCGTTTCGGAAATGATGATTTTAGCCAATAGCGAAGCAGCAAAATATGTTGCTGACCGAATGGTCCCAGGGATTTTCAGATCTCAAGCACCACTGCAGAGAAGGATCGTTCACGGAGAAGACGACGATCTTTTCCAGAACACACTCCAGCGAAAAAATATGTCCCGAGGCGAACTTTCGACTGTTGCCAAACCCCACAGCGGATTGGGCGTATCCCACTACACGACCATTACCTCACCTATCAGGCGGTTGCTCGACCTGGTTATGCAGCATCAGTTAAACAGCATTGTCAGACGACAAGAACCCCGTTTTACTGAAGAGATGTGCAAGGATTTCACTTCAGTCCTCAGCCGAACATTGTCCACCGCCAACAATGTTCGCCATCAGCGCCAAAGATACTGGCTGCTTAAATATCTGGCTGATAGGCAGGGACAATACATTGACGCCCTCGTCATTCAAACAGGTCCCAAGCGAATCAACCTGATACTGCTGGACATCCTTCTGGATTTCGACCTCCCCACCTCGGGCTCGAGAGAAATCAAGCCGAATACGATCGTTAAAATACGGGTTGTCAAGTCGGACCCACTCGACAACATAGTTCGTTTCGACTGGTAGTTATCCGGGACCGGCAAGACAACTACTTACTCTGGGCATCTTTTTTCTTGTCTGTTTTGATTTTTATTTGATTACCCTTGGCAAATCCTTTGTTTTGCTCACTGCACTCAATAACCATTTGCGTTCCATCAACCCGGACAACAGTGCATTTTCCTGTCGCAGCGAGGGCTTTATCTGCACCGAATCCGATAGCTGTCAGGATACAGCACAAGATCATCATTTTTTTCATACGTATCACCTTCCCTTCTTTAAAACTGTTTAGTACCTTAAAGGACATCGAATAGAACTCCCAATTCCTGCCCTTTTACCAGGGATTGTTATTTTTCATTTAAAATATACCATTTATCATGAAAAACCCAGGCGACATAGGGGCAAGTCGAGCGATGTCTACCCAAACATATACACAAAAGCGAACTCCTGAAAAGATATGACGGATAACTCCTTTGCCGGCCCGATGAGTATGGTTAAAATTGACGGGGCCAAAATTAAATTGCTGCGCGAACAGCAGGGCCTCACCCAACTGTATCTGGCGACAGCAGTAGCTGTAACCACCGATACTATATCAAGATGGGAAAATCGACGATATCCCAGCATCAAAAGAGATAACGGCTTGAAACTGGCCGAAGCACTCAATGTTCAACTTGAAGACCTTCTAGAAGATACTGCAGACGAGACCTTCGAAGAAGATACTTTTGCCCAGCCACCCTCTTCAGACAAACTGCAGCAAGAAAATCGCCCTGCAGCACAACCAGGACTCGCTAAAAGCTGGCCACTGCTGATCCTTTCCGGCACACTCTTGCTCACTATTTTGGCCTTCATCTGGTATTTTTTTCAATCTCAGGCTACCGACCCATTTACCGCTAAACGAATCCTGCCTCCGCATTGTATCTCTGGTCAACCCTTTCCGGTGGTCATCAGCGTTGCAGGGGCACCGGATACACTTACTGCCTTGATCATAAAGGAAACACCCCCGGCCAACGGCACCATAAAAGCAACCTCACCAAAGGTTACAACCGGCGGCCTGAAAAATAAACAAATTAAATGGCTGAAAAAAATTGAGGGTAAAGCTTTCTTTGCCTATGTCGTCAGCGTGTCCGGCAAAGAGCAGGATACGGCAGAATTCAGTGGGACAGTTGCCATCAGCCACGAATCTGAATCACCAATAATCGGTCCAGACGCGATTGTTATCAGCCACTATCACTGGGCAGATACCGATAAAGACAATATCATTAGCGATGACGAGATCCTCACTGTTTACGAGCAATACGGTGAAATTACCGATATCGACCTCGATGTCGACCTTATCGAAGAAATCTGGCTTGGTTCGTCCTACCAGTGGGATGTAAAAACCGCCACCTTTAAAATTATCGATTAATGAAGCCTCCATCCAGAGAACCCCATAACAGGCAAAGTCAACTTCAGAGATGGCCGGGAGATGATACGTTTTTACGGCACTCGTTGTTCTATAAGGTATAATCTTCGGCAACCCTCGTCCCCTCGCTCCCACTCCTGCAAAAATACCGGCACTTTCTTCATTTCTCTATAAAATTTGTGACAACAATTTAGTCTGCTGAGACATTTTAAACCTGAAAATTATTTCGACTTTGCCTTCTACGGGAGTTGTTCAGGCAAATATCACCAATTATTCCATTTCTTGTCTGTTTTCCTTTTGCCTTCACCGTTTTGCAATCACCTCTCGATTATCCGGAATATCGTTTATGGATCGGCTCGATGTCGGGTTCCTTACGACCCAATATCTCCAGATGTCCGCTTTTTAAAGCAGTCGATTGGCAATACAAATAAACAAACGGCAGGCAACCAACAAAATTCTTATATAGGAGAATTCTTATGAAACGAATGTATATGGCAATAACAATTCTGATGCTGTCAACCTTACTCCTGACCAATGCTGAAGCCGTTGACAGAAGAGTAAGCGGAGCCATCCTGGGCGGAGGTACCGGCGCAATTGTCGGCCAGGCGATCGGCCATAATGTTGAAACGACGATTATCGGTGCAACAATCGGCGGCGTCACGGGGCTTCTAATCGGCAATGAATTACAGAGGCACCAGGGACCGGCTTACCATCCAGGTCAGGCTACCAGCTACTCAGAAAATCACGGAGATCGAAAGTACCACAGACGGCATCAACCGGTATTCAAAAAGGGGTACAGGTCGTATCGAGATAACTGCAAAAAAATTATTACGGTAAAACGGGGCCATCACCGATCCAAGCGAGTGGTAACGACCATTTGTGATAATAACCACCGGCGTCATTACCAAAACAGATTTAATGGACGATTCTAATCGTATATCAGCAAGATAATACTCTGCATCCATCGCCTGCACGAATTTTGGGATGCAGAGTCCCTGTTCTTTTATATATCATTTCTCTATTTTTGAACATTGCATATCCTTTCACCTATTACCCCTACCCACTTATTGTGCAAAAATTATGAAACATACGATGAGTATGGTAGAATGGAAGATATATTGATATTCCAACTTCCTGAATACACGCTCTTTGTGAAGACAAGGTGACGATGTGCATAAAAATTATTTTGTTAATCGTTGCATTAGTGAGACGCTGAGTGGCTTACGCGACGGTTTAACCTTGTTTTCAGGAGCCAGCCGTGCAGCCGTTATTTTTGCTCTACGACCGACCGATACTCTCTCTATCTGTGATCCGCAAAGCTTACTGCGTGGCTATGAGCCAAAGCTGAAAGCTCTCTATTCCGACAATGACGACTGGTGCAAACCAATCGACCAGCAAAGCCCTTATTGCGAGTACAACCACATCGAACCGCAGCCAAATCTGCAGTTGGACGGGCTTATTTCCAATGGCGGTAGTTCCAGCTCAGTGTACTATCAGATGTGGTTTACCGAACACCATCCGAACATCTGTTCCCTCTGCCCTACCGAATGCTGGCTGGAACATGCGGTTTTAAGATTTTCTCACGATATAGCCAATGATTGCAATCTCTATACCGGTATCTCTGGAAATTTTCTCCGCGAATATGCCACACATGCCGTCCATGACTGTATCGTTGATGAAGCCGGGCTCATTCTCGGTCTCGACGTTCAGATTCATATCTACCCAATGCTCGATGCCATACTTGGCATTTCAAAAACCAACGAAGAAGGAGCCCGCCCCCACGGCTTGTTGACATTTATTGAACCGAGATTCCTGAAAGATATCGTTTTTCTGGCACGGTTCCTCAGCAAAGAACAACCCCTGCTCAGCAACTTCAAACATGTCCGTAAGCTCCTCCAAGCTGTAGAGCATTCCGATCGAACGCTTATCTCCGATGGAGTCAATATTCTCGGTGTTGCTGAAAGCAACATAAGACCTTTTCATATCAGCGCGGATTTTCAGGGCAAACTAGGATTTCTCTTTATCAAGGATGACGTGATCTGCAGTTTTAAGGATGGCAGCTACAGCTCCGATACACACCGGGCGAAGCTTTTTGAAGTAGAAGAGGCCTTGCTCGATTTCAATATCGATCCAACAATCAGAAACGATATGTTTAAAATTATCGCGGCTCTTGTCCATAATGCAGAAGACAATATGTTCGGCTGCACCTTTGTTATCGATCTAGCCCCCGAACCTACCGTGATTGCCGGCCAGGTTTTAAACCCTCCGGTCAACCTGCGGGAACAGAACAAACTCCGGCTCGCGGCGGGGCTGTCAAAAGTGGATGGTGCTCTGCACATCCGGGCAGATCTGCATCTCCACGGATGTGCCTGTCTGCTGGATGGACATAGGGTTGATAACGAGGACAGGGCACGGGGTGCACGGTATAACTCTGCGCTCCGTTTTACCTCGCAGCATTCCGAGACTATTGTAGTAGTTGTCTCATCGGATAGACCTGTTTCTATTTTTCAACAAGGCTACGAGATAGTAAACAGACACAACAGTGCCTTCTCGGCACGATGCGCCCTGTTTCCCCAGCCGCTTAGCCAATGGGTGCAAGAGACTAAATAAGATTAACTGGTTCCCATGCGGCGCATAGGAACCAGACACCATCAGAGTTCGTTTACCCAGTCAGGGATATGATTAATAATATAACTGTGCACAGCTTCTTTTCTCTCACCTGCCGGGGCATTGCCGACAGCCGCCAGCACCTCTTCAAAGTCAAACCAGCAGAGCTCCCGATTATCTTTACTGTATACAGTCAGAATTCTTTTATTAGTCTGCTCAATATCTTCCTCTTCCTGAATAGCACCAACCAGCCTTGATGCCTCGGTAACATTGAGATATTTAATTTTTTCCTCACTCATAATTTATTCCCGAATATGATATCATTAAATACGAAAAGGCGAGCAGGAAACAATCCTCTCGCCTTTACACACCCTGAGAACATAAATTTTCAGGCAGCTTTTACCACTGCTCCGGACCGGATGCAACGGGTACATACTTTGGTTTTCTTTTTGTTTCCACCTGCATCAACCATGCGCACCATCTTCAAGTTTGGCAGCCAGCGCCTTCTTGTCTTGTTGTGTGCATGGGAAACATTATTCCCAACCATCGGTCCTTTTCCACATATTTCACATACTTTAGCCATTGTTATCTCCTTATATTCCATTCATCCGCCAACCAGCGGTTCAAATGGAGAAATGCATACATTGTGTATAAAAAAACGATTATTCAGAATCTGACTTTTTAACCTCTTTTAAAATTTAAGGCAAGGTATTTCCCTTCACGATCCCGTAATCAGCACTTTTTCTAGAACAATGGAAAAGATGTGGTGTTCTGCAAGAAAAAATCATTTATGGTGTCATGCGTGGTACACTCACAATCAGCATCGGGCATTACGAGATAAAAAGACGCCGTCAATCTTGTCTAACGGAACAATAATACCTTCTCTCATTGCAATCTTGCAGAACCTATTGTAGTAATTCTTCACTTAACAATAATTCTCACAACAGCTCTATTTATTATGAATATATTCGATCAACTCTGGGACTTTTTCTCATCCGTAAAGCTGGCGATATTTACCCTCTGCACCCTCGCCGCCACTTCAATAGTCGGCACCATCATCCCGCAGGGTGAACCGACAACTTTTTATGTGAAAAATTTTGGCCCGCAAACCGCGCATTTTTTTCAAATCCTTGATATCCCCAACATGTATTATTCCTGGTGGTTTCTCGGATTGCTGGGAATCCTCAGTACCAACCTCATTGTCTGCAGCCTTGACCGTTTCCCGGGGGTCTGGAAGATAATAACAGCTGACAATCTCGAGATAACCCCTGAGAGAATCGAAAAAATGGCCAACTTTAGCAAATGGGAGTTTGGCACAGATAAGCTCAGCCAGATAAATCTTACTGATTTGCTCAAACAAAACGGCTGGCGGGCACGCTCGAAAAAGTTCGGCAGCAATGAACTCTATTTCTGTCAGAAAGGCCGCTGGAGTCGCACGGGAGTCTACATTGTCCATCTCTCCATCCTTTTAATATTTGCTGGGGCAATTATTGGCCATTTGGGAGGATTTAAGGGGAGCGTCATGATTCCGGAATTGAGTTCTACCCAAAAGATCTTTACCTTTAAAGATAAAGGTTCTTTAGAACTTGGTTTTACAGTGCGATGCAACGCCTTTGCCATAGAATTCTATGACAATGGCATGCCCAAAGAATATAAGAGCAGTCTGTCTATTCTTGAAGACGGCAAAGAGGTTCTCACCCGGGACATAGAAGTGAACAGTCCACTCACCTATAAAGGGATAACCTTCTATCAATCGAGCTATCAGGGCTATCAGGATTTTCTTCTCAATATTACCGAGAACAGCTCCGGCGAATCGAAAACATTTACCCTCCCTTTTCAAAAACAGATGATGTGGGAGGGAAAAGACCTCCATTTTGGTATCGTCAATGCCGAGGCTGTTGGACAAAGAGTAGTACGAGCCAAAGTGTGGTTTAAATCCGGTGAAAACCCTGCTTCCATTGAATGGTTGAACGACACGGACAAAACCGTTTTCATCAGTGGGGCACAGGAATATACTCTTTCCGCCAAACAGATGTACGCAACCGGCCTGCAGGTAGCAAAAGATCCTGGTGTATGGGTTGTCTATATCGGCTGCGGATTGATGTTGCTTGGGCTGTATATCGCATTTTTCTCGTCACATCGAAGGATCTGGCTGTTTAAGAAAAATGGCTCATCTACACCCCAACTCTGGTTGTCCGGTTCTGCCAATAAAAATAAAATGGCGTTCACTCAAGTTTTCGAAAAACTCAAAAATAGTATTGAACATGCCGTACAACGGTAACTACCGCCTGATGGGATTAAACGGAGTATAACACATGGATAGTTCACAACTGCTTGGCATTACGACCTTCACATATATGTTCTCAACAGTGCTGTATATAGCAGTACTGGTTTTTAAGACCCCTCGGCTTGGTGGTATTGCCACTGTATTTACCGCCTTGGCCTGGCTTGTCCAGACGGCTGGGTTAAGCATGCGCTGGATCGAATCCTACCAATTGGGCATCGGCCATGCACCGCTGACCAATATGTATGAGTCAGTGGTCTTTTTTGCCTGGACGATCATCCTTCTCTATCTTCTGATCGAGTGGAAATTTAAAACCAAAATTATTGGCGCCTTTGCCGTTCCTTTTGCTTTTCTGGCCATGGCTTATGCCTCCTTTTCTACTGATATAAGCAAAACTATAAGTCCTCTGGTCCCAGCACTGCAATCGAACTGGCTTATTGCCCATGTGGTCACCTGCTTTGTTGGCTATGCCGCCTTCGCCGTGGCTGCTGCCCTAGGTATCATGTACCTGCTGAAGAATAAATCGCCTGAATCCGAAAAGGCATCGACACCCCTGTCCAGTCGTTTCCCCTCCCTTGTGGTAATAGACGATATCATTCATAGGACGATGGTTTTTGGCTTTATCTGGTTGAGTGGAGGTATCATTACCGGTGCTGTCTGGGCCAACTCAGCATGGGGTACGTATTGGAGCTGGGACCCAAAAGAGACCTGGTCGCTCATTACCTGGTTTTTTTACGCGATAATCCTTCACGCCCGTTATACTCGTGGTTGGTCCGGCAAAAAGATTGCTCTTTTAGCGATTTTTGGATTTATCTCGGTTCTCTTTACTTATTATGGGGTTAATTTTCTCCTTTCCGGTTTACACAGCTACGGTTCAAGTTGACCCCGGTTAGCGAAGAGCAGGTTTCAATGCCCCTGAAAGAGTACAAACTGAGAGAGCTACAATGTAGCACTATCATCACAATTACTATCAGTTAACAGGTTTGACAAGCTTAAGGAAAAATTGTATAAAGAACGTTATTAAAGTACAGCAATGATGTAAGCGCCTTATAATTTTTTATTGAAAGGAGAGTAATTATGTTAAAAAAGTTTGTTGTTTGTAGCGTTGTTTCGATGTTTGTAATAGGTGGTGCAGTTATTTCATCAATGGCGACCGGCGATGCAGGTCCAGCAGATATTACCATTACTGACAGCACAAGTGCCAAGCCAAAACCAGCTCAGTTCCCCCACAAGGTGCACCAGGATAAATTTAAATGTGACGAGTGTCATCATGGCATGGCCGATGGCAAAGCTGTACCTTACACCGAAGGCATGAAAATTGAAAAATGTGAAACATGCCATACTGGGGATACCCTTGCCGGTAAAATGAAAGATAAACTCAAACTCGACACGCTTAAAGGCGCTGGCCATGGCAATTGCCTCGAATGCCATAAAAAAATGGCCAAGGCTGATCCAACTTTAAAAGAAAAGAAAATCGACAAGTGTGCTGCCTGTCATCCTAAAGCATAAAGATTCTTTTTCTTGAATGACAAAGGGGGTGTTCGCAATCGCGAACGCCCCCTTTGTTAATTTTGCCTGTCTTTAAATGTAGCAGACTTGCCTACATTTAACTTTCCTGCAGCTTTGAAATATCGCCAATCTGCAAAATGAGATCGCCCAAGGCGGTCAGAAGATTGAGCCGGTTTTGTCTGACAGCCATATCGTCTACCATAACCATAACTTCATCAAAGAAGGTATCAACCGGTTCTTTCATCTTGAGCATTGCTTCGAGTGCCTTCAAATATGCTTTCCTGCCAATAAGTTGTTCCATCTCCATGCGCACTGCACCAAAAAGTGCATGGAGGTTTTCTTCCGCTTTGTGCTCAAAAAGATCTACAGAAACAGCAGTTTGCCGGTTATCTTTAATAATATTTCTGATACGCTTATAAGAAGAAGCAAGAACCTTAAAGGCCGGTTGCAGACTGATCTCGACAATTGCATCGATCCTCTGTCGGCAATCGTGCACATCATCGAAGTTTACTGACACCGCGGCATCGACAGCCTCTGCCGTCAATCCCCGACTAATGCAATCGTTGGCAAATCGTCCTTTGATAAAATTGACAACCGCCTCAACCGTCTCGCTTCCGCCATCAACCTTCTTGCCATACAGAGCCAGAGCCTTGTGGGCGATCTCCCGGAGCGAGAACGTATAACCTTTTCCTTCAATAATATGCAGGATCGCCAGTGAAATACGGCGCAGGCCAAAAGGATCGGCGGTACCGGTCGGCACCTGACCGATGCCGAAACATCCGGCAAGGGTATCGAATCTGTCAGCCAGACCAAGCAGAGCACCGATATCTGTGGTCGGTATGGCTGCCCCCGCTCTTTTCGGCATGTAATGCTCTTTAATCGCCGTCGCAACGTTTATTTTTTCGCCATCATGCAGGGCATACGCCCCTCCCATAATCCCCTGCAGTGAAGGAAATTCGCCGACCATATCGGAAAGCAGGTCGGTTTTGCAGAGCAGTGCCGCCCTACAGCATTCTTCAACCAGCGCCGGATCTACCTGTTCAGCCAAAATTCTCACGAGTTTTACCATTCGTTCGTTCTTTTCCAGCATCGTGCCCAATTTGGCCTGGAAAATAATGCCCTGCAATTTGTCGATCCGGCTTTCAAGCCGGATCTCGCTGTCACTGTTAAAAAAGAACAGCGCATCTTCGAGCCTGGCTCGCAAAACCCGCTGATGGCCCTTACGAGTTATAGCTGCATCGTTGACTTTCACATTATTCACCGCGACAAAACCAGGAAGTAATTCTTCTTTTTGGTTTACCACGGGAAAATATTTTTGATTGACCCGCATTGAGGTGATGAGCACCTCGGAGGGGAGCTGCAGGAATTTTCGATCAAAGACACCGCAAACGCCAAAAGGCATCTCGACGAGATTTGTCACCGTGTCGACAAGGTCTTCATCAATTGCCACCCTGCCATCCATCAAATCGGTCGAATGGGCAACCGCTTGTTTTATTTCAGCGAGGACCGCAGCCTTTCTTGCCACGGGATCAACCATAACGTACCTTGCGGCGAGCTGGTCTTCATAGCTTGCTGCATTTTTTATAACAAATTGTTCGCCGGCAAGAAACCTGTGACCGCGGGTCTGATTTCCAGATACAACACCCTCATGATTAACAGGCACTATCTCCTCACCAAAAAGAGAGACAAGCCATTGAATTGGCCGAGCAAAGGTAATCTGATTCGTTCCCCAGCGCATCGACTTCGGAAAAGACAGGGCCAAGATAAGGGATTGCAGAAGCTCCGGCAAAAGGCGCATGGTATCTTCACCATGCACTTCACGCACCAGCATCAGATAGTCGCCTTTGGGAGTGTCGACGACCTGCAACGCACTGACCTCAGCTCCTTTCGACCTGGCAAAACCGATAGCGGCTTTGGTCATCTTTCCTTCAGCGTCAAAAGCCGCCTTTTTGGATGGACCAAGGAGTTCTTCTCTACTATCTTCCTGTCTTTCGACAACATCTCGTACTATCAACGCAAGCCTGCGCGGAGTACCCACCACACGTATAGCGCCATAGCCGATTTTCAGCTCAGTTGCCTTCCGTTGAAACAGTGTTTCAAGCTGGGCAAGTGCAGGATCAAGATACCCTGCCGGAATCTCTTCTGTACCGATTTCAAATAGTAAATCACGCATGAGGAGTCAAATAGAAATATTGGTTTAATAAGAAGGCTGAATCAAACTGCCAGGTAGTACACACTAATCCCGCCCAAAAGATTTGCGGGATTTTTTTTAATACTCGCTTGACGGGTACTCTTTTCAGTCCCCGTGCTGTGCGGGGATAAGTTCCTTCACGAAATAATCTTCTTGTAAAAAGCACAAGAATGTCAGGTATTACACACTAATCCCGCCCAAAAGATTTGCGGGATAAGTTCCTTCACGAAATAATGTTCTTGTAAAAAGCACAAGAACATTATTTCTAAGTCACTAACACGATTCCAGGGTAGCAAAAGTAGAGAACTCGTCACCAAAATTGTGTACTGTCACGGTATACGATTTGATCGCCTCAATCGGTTCAAAACTCGCGCCAATTCGCCTGGCCAAAGATTCGACAGAGAGACCTTTTCGCTCATTTGACGACAATTCATTAATTTCTTCATCTACCGTTTTCTCGATGAGAAGAATTATGTCTTCTATCCAGAAAAAATAATGGAAACGGATGTTCAAATCGGCTTTTCCCCATCTGCCCATGGACCTCGGCAGTCTATGGGAAATGTTGTCCACAATCGGCAGGCTTATCGGAACTTCCACACTCAGCGTCAGTTCGTGCTCATTCTGCAAAGAACCGTGCATAGAACATTTGTAATGGCCAAGACTGCCTGAATTGCCATTTCTGATTTTTTTGAGAAAATAAGGAAACTCAATTTCCAGATGCGATGCCTCCGCTTCCAGACGAACCTTCATTTTCTCAAGAATAACGTGAAAACTTTTAATATCGATTTGCCCATGAAATTCGTTAAGAATCTCAACGAACCTACTCATATGCGTGCCTTTGAACTTATGAGGCAAATTCACATACATATTGGCGGTTGCCAGGGTCTGCTGTTGTTTTTGAGCTTTGTCGCGTACGGTGATCGGATAGCAGACAGTTTTAACACCGACTTTCTTTATATTTATCTTTCGGCTGTCGAGTTGACTCTGAATATCTTTCATAACCTAGCTTTTTAGCCCCGCCTAAAAGGCTCGCGGGATTCTTTTCTGTACCCCCTTGAGGGGTGCTCTTTTTGGTCCCCGTGCTGTACGGGGATACGTTCTTTTACGAAATAATTTTCTTATGAAAAACACAAGAAAATTAGTCCCAAGTCACTAAGAAGCTGCACCAACCGGAAATTTTGCCACCGGTGAAGAAATACTCTTTGTTGCCAAGACAATCTTTACTGCATTGTGTCCTATTTGGGTACTTTATTCCTCGCCCAACAGGGTTCGAACTGTTTTTTTAAGCTCGTCCAAATTTCCTGATTTGACAACATATTCGTCGGATGCCCAGGTCCCAAGATCTCGTTTGAATTCCTGATAGGCACTACTCAGGATAACAGGAACAGTAGGTCGCAGCATCTTCATCTGCCGCAAGACCTCGACACCATTTATACCGGGCATCAGGATGTCGAGAATGACCAGATCAGGATTCTCTTCTTTGAATTTTTCCAGACCTGTCGCGCCATCAAGGGCAGATATAACTTGATAGCCTTCATCTTCAAATTCTTCCCGATAAACAATCTGAATGGAATCCTCGTCATCAACCAACAGTATTTTTTTCATCGTTCATACCCTCCAACTTTTTCTCCAGCGCGTCTCTGAGATAGCTAGCCGCTTCTTCCGGGGGCAGAGGATTAATATAAAAGCCAGTACCCCATTCAAAACCGGCAATCGAAGTCAACTTAGGCATAATTTCAAAATGCCAGTGATAATACTTCAGTCCACCTGAGCGTAATGGTTCCGTATGCAGAACAAAATTATACGGAACATTTGCGACACAACGAGACAGTCTTTGCAGCGTCTCAGAAAAGAGTTCGGCCAGGGACAAAATATCAGCTTCACTCTGCGCATAATATTCCGCCGAATGCTGCTTCGGTAAGATCCACATCTCCATCGGCGTCCGCGGCGCGAAGGGGGTTATAGTGATAAATCGCTCATTTTGACAGACGACACGCTCTTTCTGTTGAATTTCCTGGCGAATAATATCACAAAAAATACAACGCTCTTTGTACTTATAATGTGATTTGGAGCCTTCGAGTTCGGAAACAATCATTCTTGGCAAAATAGGCAAGGCAATCAGTTGAGAATGCGAATGCTCAAGTGAGGCACCTGCCGCTCGGCCATGGTTTTTAAAAATCATAACATACTTGAATCTTTCATCTTTTGAAAGATCAATGATTCTTTCCTGGTAGGCCTTGAAAACCAGAGCCATTTTTTCAGGGGCCAGGTCGGCAAAACTCTCATCATGATTAGGGGTTTCTATAATAACTTCGTGGGCACCAATGCCGTTCATCCGGTCATACAGACCGACACCTTCCTTGGCCAGATCGCCTTCAATAACCAAAGCAGGATATTTATTCGGCACCACCCTTACCTGCCAATCAGGTGCATTAGCGTACGAACTTTTGTACCTGAACGCATACACCTCGGGCGGGGTAAAAGATTCGTTGCCGGGACAGAGCGGACAAAACCCACCGATTCCTTTGACATCCTCAATCAGAAAATCGGTAGGTCGTTTCCCTCTTTCCTTGGAAATAATTATCCATCGGCCAAGAATAGGATCTCTGCGAAGTTCCGGCATACTCCCTTAAAGCCCTTTGGATTTTTCTTTGGTTTCCTGCGCTGTCTTGCAGTCGATACAGAGCATAGTAACCGGCCGGGCTTCCAACCTCTTGAGGCCTATTTCCTCTCCACAATCCTCGCATATGCCATAACTACCATCATCGATTCTAAGAATTGCCTCTTCTATTTTAGAGACAAGTTTACGCTCGCGATCACGGATTCTGAGTTCAAAACTTCTCCCTGATTCTATGGTAGCCCGGTCATTGGGATCTGGAACATTCGAGGTTTGATCCGTCATTTCAGACAATGTTTTACCAGCTTCATTAAAGATATCTTCTTTTTTTGCCAGAAGCTGCTGGCGAAACATTTCAAGTTTCTCTTTGTCCATTAACTCTCTCCTCAATACCCTTTAAAATTGTAACGATTCAGATACATACATGACATCTATAAAATAGCATGGAATCTAACTTCTACGCAGTGCTTACCAGTCACTGCTTTCGAATATAGGTTCCACTTTTCCCACCAGTTTTTTTCAATAGTCGTATATCTCTAATCACCATCGATTTATCGACGGCTTTACACATATCATAAATGGTTAATGCAGCAACAGAAACAGCAGTCAATGCCTCCATCTCCACGCCGGTTTTACCGCAGATCCCCACCGTTGCAAAAATATCGATCGAACTGTCTTCATCACGATAGGCAAAATCGACAACAGCCTTGGTAATCAACAGCGGATGGGCGAGAGGGATGAGTTCGTCGACTTTTTTGGCGGCCATAACCCCTGCGACCCTGGCAATACCCAGGACATCTCCTTTGGCCATAGAACCATTTTTGACAAGCTCATAGGCCTGGCTTGACATCTTGATATTTCCCGCTGCATCAGCAACCCGAACAGTTTCCTGTTTCTCACCTACATCGACCATTCGTGCGTGGCCTTCTTCGTCAAAATGAGTGAAAACCGCCTTATCTTCTCTAGCCATTACCAAGTCCCTAATTGTTTGATTTTCCTCTAACTTCATTAAATAATTTTTTAAAGAAACCTTCTTCTTCCTTATGCTGGTCTTGCTGTTGACAGAGAGTATCAAAATCGCGCATAACCTTCTTCTGTTCCTCACAGAGATTGGTCGGGGTCAAGACCTGAAGCTCAACTACCATATCTCCTCGTCCATGACCGCGAAGACTTGGTGCACCCTCCCTGCGCAGGGTAAAACGTTCCGCCGATTGACTGCCTGCGGGGACATCCAACGTCTTTTTGCCATGGACGGTAGGAACCTCCACCGTGGCACCAAGGGCCGCTTTAGCCATCGATATCGGAAACCGACAGTAAATAGTGTCACCGTCTCGTTTAAAGAAATCGTGTTCCTGTACATGGACCACCACATACAGGTCGCCGGAAGCACCGCCACGGCGTCCGCCTTCACCTTCACCGCGTAGACGCATGCGGGCCCCGGTATCGACCCCGGCTGGTATCTTCAGCGCAACTTTCTTCGTTTTCTCAACAAGTCCGGTACCGTGACAATCGTTACATGGATTGGTGACAATGGCTCCCTCCCCATGACATTGCGGGCATGTCGAACTCATCTGAAAAAAACCCTGGGAGCGAATAACCTGCCCCTGTCCATTACAGGTGGGGCAGGTTTTCTTTTTATGGCCCGGTCTGCTTCCCGTACCATCACAGGTCCAACATGTATCCCTTCGGGTCAATTGCACTTCTTTGGAGACACCGTGGACAGCCTCCATGAAGGTAATTTCCACATCATATCGGAGATCATTCCCTGGAATGGGGCCATCGCTTCTTGCCCTGGCTCGATTACCGCCGCCAAAACCAAAAAGGTCGCCGAAAATATCGCCAAAGCTCGAGAAAATATCTTCTGCATTACCTGGACCACTATAACCACTGTTCTTCAAACCGTCATGGCCATAGGTATCGTATATTTTCCTCTTTTTTTCGTCGCTTAAAACTTCATACGCTTCAGTACAGGATTTGAATTTCTCTTCGGCTTCTTTATTGTCAGGGTTCCGGTCGGGATGGTACTTCATTGCCAGTTTTCGATAAGCTTTTTTTATCTCACTACCGTCGGAATTTCTGGTCACAGACAAGGTTTCGTAATAATCAATGCTCATAATCTTTTATTCAGGCTGTTCTTTATCAGTTATCAGGAAAGGTTTTTCGAGTGGGTGTCATTAACTGGCTCACCTTCGCGGCCGTTTTCAGTCAATTGATCCGGTAAATCCTTGATGTTGTCAAAGGTGACTGCTCCTGCCGCTATTTCCCGCAATGTCATGACAATTTCCTGATTTTTTCCCTTGACGAGAAAAGGTTCTCCCTGTCGATGCTGTTTAATGCGGTTTACCGCGAGATGAATAAGGTTGAACCGATTGTGGTCACCAACTTTCTCAAGACAATCTTCGCATGTAATTCTAGCCATATTTTACCTACCTCTGTAGTATCGATTGCATGAGTCGACAAAGCTTATACTTTGCCTGACCGGCAACTGTTTTTTAGTATTTGTCCTTAAATAGCCATTTCAAGATGGCTCGGCAAAAAACTTCATATACGAAGTGTAATATTTTTTTATTATTGCGGCATAAAGAGTACGTCGTAATAATAAAAAAATGCATCAACGAAGTAGATGAAGCGTTTTTACGACGCCATGGTTAATTTATCAAATGGATTCGTCAACATCAGGGTCTCGGCCCTGTCCGGGCCAACCGAAACAATATTCGCAGGTATCCCGGTAAAATCCTCCACCCGTCGAATGTAATCTTTTGCCTGCGTGGGGAGATCATCATATTGCCGTACATTGGTTATATCATCTTTCCATCCCTCAAGGCTCTCGTAAACCGGAGCGACGCTATTCGCCTGCTGAATGCTAGCAGGCATAGCAGAAAGGGTTGTGCCGTTCAATGCATAGGAGGTGGCAATTTTGATGTCTTTCTGCCCGCTCAATACATCCAGTTTGGTTATAGCCAGCCCAGTCAGTCCGTTCAGCCTGACCGCATCGTTGACGACCACGCCGTCAAGCCAGCCACACCTTCGTTGTCGTCCGGTGGTAGCTCCAAACTCAAAACCTTTTTCCTGGAGCTGACTCCCCGCTTCATCGAACAACTCCGTGGGAAAAGGGCCAGCGCCGACACGAGTTGTATAGGCCTTCATAATGCCAACGACTGCATCTATATGCGCCGGACCAAATCCAGAGCCATTACAGGCATTGCCGGCGATGGTGTTTGAAGATGTCACAAAAGGATAGGTACCGTGGTCTATGTCCAGCTGGGTCCCTTGTGCGCCTTCAAAAAGAATATTTTGATTATTCTTTCTTGCCTTATCCAGTTCGACGGAAACATTGCCATAAAACGGTGTCAATTTCTCGGCATAACCTTGAAATAAACGGTAAACTCCATCGTAGTCGACTGGCGCAACCTTGAATTTTTGGGTAAGCAGGAAATTTTTTTCTTCCACGGCAATTTTCAACTTCTCGCGAAACAGGACATCATCGAGCAAATCGCCCGCCGTGATGCCCACCCTGCCGACTTTATCCATGTAGCAGGGACCGATTCCCCGCCCGGTGGTACCGATCTTGTTACTATCGGAAAGGGCTGCTTCTTTGGCCTGATCAAGGCTCGCATGATACGGCATAATGAGATGTGCTCTTTCACTTATCATCAAGCGATCCGGGCTGACCCGCAGGCCCTGATGCTCGAGTTTATCCATTTCGCTGAGCAACACACCTGGATCGATTATCACCCCGTTGCCGATCATGCACATTTTATCCTCGTAGAGAATGCCGGAAGGGATTATATGGAAAACAAACTTTTTGCCTTCAACCACAAGGGTATGTCCGGCATTGTTTCCTCCTTGAAAGCGAACGACAAAGTCAGCGTACCTCGTGAGCAGATCAACAATCTTCCCCTTCCCTTCATCTCCCCATTGGGTACCAACAACTACAACACTGGACATATATCATCTCCTTTCAGAGTATTATTTCAAATAATCGATGCATCGTCAGCCATAACTCCACCACGACACATGCGCACAAGACAAACCCGCAAATATAGTCAAGTAGGGGCCTCTTGTCAATCAATCATATTCTGATAACTTTTGGATCTCTATGATAAGTTTAATCGCAACATAATCAAGATGTTATTTGGAACCATGCACTATAAATCGGGGATTTCACCAATGTTCAGACATTGACACTGCCCGCCAAATACCTTACATTGGCACTCTGCCGGATCTACTGAAAACAGAGTACACTCGATCCGGTTTTTAGTACTTTACACATTATACTCTTGCTCCCAGCTTGACTGGCCAAAATTTGCTAATTTATTGAGGTTTTCATTATGTTTGGCATTGGCTTGCCTGAAATGATTCTTATCCTGGCCCTGGCTCTAATAGTAGTCGGTCCGGATAAGCTTCCCGACTTGGCTCGGTCTCTTGCAAAAGGCCTTATGGAGCTGAAAAAAACTGCTGAAGGTCTTAAGCAATCCCTCTCAGAAGAAGGAAACATGCTGGACGACATCAAACCCAATCTTGAAGAAGCAGCGAAATCGTTCAAACGCGACCTCCTCGACTCTCCGAACTATAAAAAAGACGAGGAGAGTGATACCGGCGTCAATCCACCTGCTGAAAATGCGGCGAAAGCCTATCAAGATTTGCTGCAAACGACCGGCAATGCATCTCCTCCATCTGCATCTGAGCCCCTACCGGACAATATTGCAACAACGGCAAAAACCGAGCCCGCAACAAAGCTCAAACAGCAACAGAATGAAGAGTAAGCAGTATCGACCATAATGGCAAAAAACACTCTGCAGAGCACATTGCCTGTTATCGAGAGAAGCCTCGAATTCTTCAGGCCCCACCACCTTGAGCTGCGAAAAAGGCTTATCACGGTATTCCTGTCGGTTATTGTCTGTACCGGAATCGCCTATATTTTTGCCGAAAAAATTGCCGAATTTTTTATCTCACCCCTCTTTGCGGCAAGTCCACTTGTTTACAAGATGGTCTACACCAACCTGCCCGAGGCCTTTCTGGCCTATATCAAACTAGCTCTGCTGGTCGGCGTTATCGCCAGTATGCCGGTTGTTCTCTATCAGTTGTGGATTTTTGTTGCACCTGGCCTGAGGAAAAACGAGAAAAAACTGGCTGTTGTCATCGTCTTCTGGGCCACCTTGCTGTTTAGTGGCGGAGCCTGCTTCGCCTTTTTCGTGGTTTTACCCAAAATGCTGAGCTATTTTATGAGTTACGCCGGTGCAGGGCTGGAACCATTACCCAAAATCGGGCTCTATCTTACCTTTGTAGCCCGGACAATTTTAGCATTTGGCATCGCTTTTCAGATACCTTTTCTAATGGTTATGGCCGGCAAGGCCAATTTTGTGACAGCTGCCTATTTTCGCCGGAAACGCATGTATTTTTATATGGCGATTGTGGTCCTTTCATTTCTGCTGACCGCCGGTGATTTCGTGGCCACAGGATTAATGGCCATTCCTCTTTTTCTTCTGTACGAGTCGGGGATCTTCCTGAGTGCTCTGTTCAACCGGAAAAAAGTTACCGGGACTACACCTTAATTCTAGGATCGCAAGATATCCGGCCCAATTTCCTGCTTTAAGAGACAGCAGGAAATTCGATAGAGAGGCACACCCTTTGTATCATACTCAATAGTATCCGGCTGAAGCAGTTTGTTCATGACACAGCCCTCTGCAATATTCAGTCGAAAAAATGCATCTTCCCCTAAAGCACTATTTTTAATAAGGCGGTTGTCTTTTATGACATAAGCGTTGATAGGATGATCTTCGCAGAGAGGACATTGATAGACCCGGCCATTGGGGAAAATAAAAAAGTTTTCGGCAACAACTCCGGCACACTCGAACTTTTCTCCAACAGCAAGAAACACCTTGGGATAGGTGACGTGAATACCCTTTTCCGCAGCCAGACGCGCAACCTCAGGAACAGTATCGAGCCATTGCTGCCTGCTCACCTGTGATGCTTCGGCATTTTCCGCTCCGGCTGATTTGCCCCGCAAACCGATGACCTGAATAAAGAATTTCTTCACTTTCAGCTCTTCAAGAAGCGGCACCATCCGCTGTAGAGCATCAAGATTTTTCCGGCTCACCGTATAAATGACACTGACCTGAAAACCTGCGCTGACCGCCCGCTTAATATTTGCTACACAAACCTCAAACACTCCTTCTCCCCGGATAGGATCGTTAGTCCCCGCATCCGGGCCGTCAAGGCTGAAACTGAGATAATCGAGAAGTTCCGGGCTGGTCCTGGTCAGCAGATCGTTGAAAAGATAGCCATTGGAATCAACAGTGACGAAATACCCAAGCTCTTTCGCCTTTTTAATAGCAAAGGGCAGATCGGGGTGCAAGGTCGGCTCGCCCCCTAGAAAGATCATATTGGATCGCTTCGCGGGATCGGCAAACAGGGTCATCCATTGTTCCATTTGCTCTCTGGTCAACTGCTGGGTTCCATGCTCAGCTTTATTTATATAACAGTGGCTGCATGACAGATTGCACGCCGTTAATATGTGAAAAAAGATATTGCGCTCACCCGGCTTAAAGCCGACTGTCTTTGCTGTGTTTTTCATTTTTTTCCCGTAATTCTGCGTTAACGTCCATTTCGTTCCCATGCAGCGCATGGGAACTAGGAGGGTAATCTTACATTGTAAATGCGTTTTTGCTATCTATTGATGAAGCGTATACGCTGCCAATAGACTATCGGCCAGGTAGTTGTTGTCCGGGTTGGCAAAAAATTCCTTGAACAGGCCAAGCCCCTTCTTCCGCAAGATACCGCCTGTTATCTTAACATTAAGATCGCGATAGAGCGGAGACAATGCCTGTAACGGTAAATTTGTCCCGCCACCCATGGCATCTTCATAACTATAGACAATTTTCCGCACGCCGTTGACCAGCAGGGTTGCAAAACACATGAGACATGGTTCCATAGTCGAATATACGGTTACCTCGCTGATATCTATCCGACGTTCGCTGTCAAGCAATGCGCGTAAGGCCACCATTTCCGCATGATCCATCTCGTTTACCTTGCCAAAACTGTTGTAGCGCCTGCCGGTGGCGACAATTTCATTCTGATACTCGAAAACGCATCCGACCGGAAAATCACCACCGGTAAGGGCCTGACGTGCCTGATGCAGGGCAATCTCCATATGTTTTTCGTGTCGATTCATAAGCTCTCCTGGTGCCCATGCGCTGCATGGGTACTAACAACCCTTTACTGGTTCCCACGCGCTGCATGGGTACCCCCCTGGTTCCCATGCAGCGCATGGGAACCAGGGGTACGCCAAATGCGCACTAAAGTCCTCGACCATAAAGTATCGCCGCCGTCTGAACGGTGGCAAGCGTATGCTCCTGTACCAGATCATGGGTGTCTGCTTTAAAGGGCAGATAAGTCAGTTCGCAGCGGGTTGCAGCAAGGCTAATCTCCGGTAAAGTTGTAAATCTTTTTTCCTTACTCAGGGTACTGTACGCCAGAACGCTCTTGATGGCCTGGAGTGCCTCGTGTTGATCGAGCGTCACCGGATAATGATTGGTCACCCGCTCCGTATGCCCGGATGGAATGCGCGTCTGGGCCACGGTCAGCTGCGAGGCAAGCTGCAGAAAAGCTTTGGGATTTATTTTAAAGGCCGGAATCCAGAAGACAAGAGGCAGGCTCTCATACTTCGGCATGGGCACCAGAGGCTGGTTGGTAAATCGGAGAAAATCAGCGAAACACTTGAGCACATATCCTGCAGTCGTAAAGCTTATTTGCCAGAACGGCAGGTAACGGATGATGCGGTCCTCCTTGGCGGCGACTACGGTCCAGTCTACTGCGATAAACCGGCCATTCTGTTCTTGCCACAAGGACTCGCAATTGCTGCATTGCAGGACCAAGGTTTGCCGCTCCCCGCTCAGAAGTCCACCGCATGTTGGACAAAGAGTGGCGATAAACCGGGGCTCCCACGAGCTTTTACTGGAACATATTTTGCCCAGATGCTTTTCCAGCAGAGTGCGATGACCAACTACCTGATTTGTTACCGCATCGTACAAATAATCGTTTTTCATATAACAGGGTTGATAGATGCAGCTCAGCGTTTCACCGATAAAAGCCCGATGATGAACGGTTTTCTTACTATTTTCAGCGAACAGATCAACGACCATTGCGGCATGGGTAAAGACGGTTTTGGTCGGGATCGACTGCTGAATAAATGCGCCAGGGGTGGTAGACACAACCTGTTTAATCTGCATCGCCTGAGGTCTCAACCCCAGAGAGACGGGAAGCAACTGGTTGTCAATACCAAGTCGCGTGGTATCGACAATTTTGTATTTCACTTCGTTATCGCGGACATAAAAAATCGACCCTTTAAAACGCAGATACGGTGCAAAAATGAGCTGCTTTGCATCGACCCCCTCGGGCAGCCTTGCGGGCAGGACAAAACGACCGGCCTGAGTACCTGTTTTGTAGTTATGCACATCACAAAAAGCACACTGGATGAGTCGGTCATCTTCGCTCAGAATGATTGGTGCACCGCAAGAAGGACAGCTCTGTTCAATCGTAACATCCATAGAATTTACCGCAGTGAAGCCAATTTTTCACCACAGTTATTGCAAAACATGGAGTCAGGCAGATTTTCCAGCCTGCAGCCAGGACATATCTGCGGTTGTTTTTTCCGGTCGGTCTGCTGGCCACACTGAGAACAAAACCTCGCTTTCGGGGTAAGGTTTTTGCCGCAGTTGCTGCATTTTACCAAAAGCAATTGCTGATGACCGCACAATGGACAGAAGCGGGCATCGCCTGGTATATCGCAATGACAGTCCGGACATTGTACCAGCGCAGCCTGAACCCGTGGGTTGTCTTTGCCTGATGCACTCAGGCCGCCTCCGGCAAAGATTCCCGGAAGCATCATACCCATGCCCATCCCCAGTCCGGCTCCGGCTTCTCCTTGAGATTGAGCGGCTTTTTCCATGGCCATGGCTGTTTTAAGTTTGAGAAATTTATCCATATCGTGGATCAAACCCATGCGGCTCTTATCGTCGATGGCGCTCTGTACCTCTTCCGGCGGAGTGATTGAAGTTATGTACAAATGGGTCAGGCGAAGACCGAAATCGGCAAAATCCATGGCAAGACGCTTTCGTAATTCATCGGAAAGGTCATCAAACTTTCCGGGAAGATTGAAAATGGAATCGAGGGTTTGCCCAAGATAGTCGTTAAAACGAGAAACAATGACCATCTTCAGATAATCGGCAATACCGTCAGTATCCATCTTGCCCATAGTGCCGACGAGAGAATTAATGAATAATACCGGCTGCACCACCTGTATATTGTACATGCCATGAGCCCGCAGACGGATCAATCCCAATTCGTTATCCCTGAAGGCCACAGGGTTCTGTGTTCCCCATTTGAGGTTTGGGAAATACTTTAAATTGACCATGTAGACTTCGGCACGCAGCGGACTATCGCCCCGCCATGGAATCGACAGGAGTTTTGTTAGTAGAGGGAGATTACCGGTACGCAAAGTATACCTGCCCGGACCAAAACAATCGCAGGCCTTACCTTTATAGAACAAAACTGCCGCCTGACTTTCTCTGACTGTCAGCTGGGCACCGAATTTAATTTCCCCGGATCCCGACTCCGGCAGACGATGCACGATCTCCTGTCCGGATTCATCGAACCATTCAATATTTTCAAGAAACAGTCCACCGTCGAACCGATTCATAGTATCTCCTTTCATGATGTTTATTAAGACGTTATTTTTTTGCAGACAAAAGTAGAAGTGATATGATAGATAATCATATCATAACGCTAGATAATATTTGCAGGAGAAAAACAAAAAATGAATGCAAAAGATCTCTGGGATCTGGAAAGTGCGCTTAAGGTTCTGTCACACGACAGCGTTGACAGTAAATTATGGGCGGAGGCCGTTGAATGGCTCATTCTCTATGGGCCGTTGGAAATCCGCCAACTCTTACTCGACGCCTCAATGACGGCGACAATCAGTTCCTTTCCGGACCTTAAACCAACGCATTACACACTGGACGGACAGGCCTGCTACGATATTGGAGAACTGGCCGTGTCGCTGGGCATTGATGAAGAGGAAGCCCGGAAAATTATCGAGCAAAAAGAAGCGGAACATCAGTTGCTGCAGATGTTTCAAGACGACGATACCGACATTGTGCACTAATCCTGGAAGTTATAAACACCACACGCATTACAGCAGCTGACAAACTTGTAAAAACCTCAAATTTGAGATGGTTAAGTAAAAAGATTCCCCCTGGTTCCCATGTGCCACATGGGAACTATTGCGATTTACAATTCATAGAGTTTTTCGTCATGCACCGGTTGGTTACTCTGCCGTAAGGCTTTCTTTTTCAAGGAATCGATACTGAAGTCGTCTTCTCCCAGTAATTCGCCCATGTCTTTTTCCACCTGTTCGGGGGCTTCGCCTGCTTCCATCCTGGAGATGGCTTCCTCCATCGAGTCACCGAGCTGAACGCCAGTCGATTCGGTAAACTTCCTCATAAGTGAGGCCATCTGGCGGGGATCATCCTCACTGATGTGTTCCGCCTCACGCATCAACGACTCGAAAGCGTGTTCCATTTTCGATTCGTCGAGACCGGAAAGCGGGTCGTCGCTTTCTTCTTTGCCTTTACTGATGGTGGCAAAATTCGATATCTGCTTGGCAAGCTGTTTCTTGCCGCATTTCGGGCAATCCGGAATCTTTGTCGTGTTTACTCTGGCGGAGTAAAAGTTAAAAACCACATGACACACATCGCAATAATATTCGTAGATTGGCATAATTCTATCCTAAAACCTGATCAACCTGTTCTTCGGTAACTTTATCGGTAATCACAGTCTCGCCTATCTTAGTGGGCAGGACGTAAAACACCTTGCCGCCGACAGTTTTTTTATCAGTCAGAAGATATCTTTTAATTCGAGCTCTATCAAGGGTTTTCGGAACTTCAATGGGCATGTTATATACCTTGAGGATGTCGATGATTGTATTGCAGTCGTCCTGGGCCAAAAGTTTATTGAGAACGGCGAGTCGTGCAGCAGCAACCATGCCGATAGAGACGGCCAATCCGTGGATGAGTGTATAATCAGAGGCCCCTTCCACTGCATGGCCTATGGTATGGCCGTAATTGAGAATTCTTCTGATGCCGCCCTCACGCTCGTCTTCAGAAACCACCGCTGATTTGATCGTGCAGCAGATATGGACTGTCTTTTTGATCAGTTCCGGATCAAGGTCCAGGATCCCCTGACGATTCTCAAAAAGAAAATGAAAGAATTCTTCATCACGGATAACCCCATATTTTATCACCTCACCCAAGCCACCGAGCAATTCCTGCCGAGGCAGTGTCTTCAGCACGGAAATGTCGATATAGACCGCTTTGGGCTGGTAAAATGCCCCCACAAGGTTTTTACCCTCAGGAATATCGACGCCGGTCTTACCGCCAACAGAGCTGTCAACTTGGGCGAGTAGTGTTGTCGGCAGCTGCACAAAGGGGATACCGCGCATATACGCGGAGGCGAGAAAGCCGGCTATGTCCCCTGCCACCCCACCACCGAGACCGATAAGCGCATCCTTACGATCAAATCCAAGGCGAGCCAGTTTTCCAGCGAGTTCGCCAATAGTCTGCAAGGTTTTATTGGCTTCACCATGAGCAAAAACCAGCAATTCCGAGTCGATGCCGGCAGCCTTTAGGCTTTTTGTCACGACATCACCATACAGACCGGCGACCGTATCGTCAGTAACTATACCATATCTTTTACCGATATTTCTGGCGCGCAGATCCTCGCCTATTTTCTGTAAACAACCTTCGGCTATAATAATCGGATAACTTCTCTCGCCTAACCCAACCTGTAATTCCCGCATAGCATCCTCGAATCGTCTTCAAAAAAAAAGGAGATACCACGTTGCCGCGGTATCTCCTTTGAGTACTAATAAAGGTCAGAAATTACATTGCATCGCCAGAAGCGGCACCCTGCATTTTAACCTCAACTTTTTCTTTCAGATTGCCATAGTACTCTTTGAGGTGATCAAGAACTTCATCACGACCAAAGTGAGGTACAATCTCAGCGCCATCAGAAAGAGCTTTACGCAATTTGGTACCAGAGAGGATAACTCGATCGTCTTTGCTATGAGGACAGGTACGCAGAGAAGCCATACCGTCACACTTAACGCAGTAGAAAGTCCAGTCAATTTTCATCGGCTTGCACTGCAGATCTTTGCCGGCATCACCGGTTGTGGGGATGCGATCGAAAATTTCCTGTGCCTCGAACAGACCGTAGAAATCACCAACACCGGCATGATCACGACCAATCAGCATGTTGTTGACGCCATAGTTCTGACGGAAGGTAGCGTGGAGCAGTCCCTCACGAGGTCCGGCATAACGCATATCCAGCGGGTAACCAGCGTTAATGACGAAATCTTTTACGAAATATTTATCGATCAGGATGTCGATAGCTTTTATACGAACATTAGCAGGAATATCGCCTGGCTTCAGATTACCGATGAGAGAATGGATCAATACGCCGTCACAAACTTCAACAGCAATCTTGGCGAGATACTCATGGGAACGATGCATCGGGTTACGCAGCTGCAGGGCAGCAACGTTGGCCCATCCGCGCTCGTCAAACATTGCACGGGTCTCGGCAGGTTTGAGATATACGCCTGGGTATTCTTTTGGATATTCGCCTTCAGAGAGAACCTTCACAGGACCGGCAAGGTTAACGTCTTTCTGGGCCAGAACCATGATAACACCGGGATGATCCTTAGGTGCGAGTTCCCAGAATTTACCATCGACAGACTCTTCACCTTCACCTAAAAAGACTTTCTCGCATTCAAATTTCTTGTCTGCCTCGGTCATGGCATATTTTTCGGTGACTTTCATGGTAGCGAAAACTTCACCTTTACGTACCAGAGCAATCTCCTGACCTTCTTTGATCTCAGCAGCTTCAGGGGTGGTAACGTCGAGAGTGATGGGTACTGGCCAGAAGGTGCCATCTGCCATCTGGAAGTTGTCACAAACGCCTTTCCAGTCAGCTTTCGTCATAAAACCAGACAGTGGAGAAAAACCACCGATTCCCAGCATGATCAGATCGCCTTTTGTCCGAGCAGAAATCTCAATCTGCTTAAGACCAGCGGCTTTCTTGAGCTCTGCATCACGCTCTTTACCTTCGAGCAAAGCACAAACGAGACCTTTTCCACCATGAGGTGCAACTAATTTTGACATAGAGATCCTCTTTTTAGTTTATATTAATAAAGCTTACGCCATAACAAACCTTTGCATGGCATACTGAACCGTTATTCATTTGTAAGGGCTTATATATAGTTTTATCAGCCAAAATGTCAAGCGAAAATCGCGCACATAACCATGAGACAATGCTCCAAAGGTACAAACGTAGAGGATAGATAAGGAAAAGATATTTCAGACCATTGGGGCATTGCAGTGCAGCCCAAAGAGCAGCGGGATTACTATAAAATAACTTTCCTTTACACCTGGTTTTGTTAATTTTTTTTATAGAAAAATTATTTTTTGGGCTTTCCTATTTTAAGTGATACACTTCTTTTTGAAAGTAACTGTTCGTATTTATCTACGATTTTTTTTTATGACGGGAAAAACCATACGGATGGCTAAATTCTTGCTTGCAAAAGAAGAAATGTAAACGAGTGGTTGATGAACAACTAACAAACAGCCTGTGAGCAGATGTATGAAAATCAAGTCAGGTCAAAAAGGTTTTACCCTTATCGAAGTGATAATAGTTATAGCAATTGCTGCGATTCTGGCTGCCGTCGCTTATCCCCTAATTATAACCACTGTCCCTCGCTACCACTTGCGGGAAGAGGCGCGCGAATTGATGATTAATTTCAAAAGAGCTAAAGTTGAGGCAGTGAAACACAACAGAGATGTGGTGATTCTTTTTGCGGATGCCCCAGCCGTGGGCCCGGGTGGTTCGTACCAGATTTTTGTCAATATGGATGGAGATGGCAACAGTCCACATACAATTGACGCTGGTGATATTTTACTGGGGGCTAATCACCAAATAAGGACAAACATGCGTTTAATTAGTAACTTCGGAGTTCCAGCTAACCAGGCAGGCTATAACAATAGAGGATTGCCGCTTCAGCTAGGGAATGTAACACTTGGAACAAACGATGGCTCACGAACTTATACACTTTTCGTGTCATTGGCCGGAAATGTGAGGCTCCAATGATACACTCAGAGAAATTCATTATCGTGCTACCAAACAAGCATAAGAACAGAGAGAGCGGCTTTACTTTAGTGGAGCTGATGATTGCCATGACCGCGGGGGTACTTGTCATGGCTGCAGTGATGACTTCTTTCATATCGCAGCACAGAAGCTATCTTGCCCAGGACGACGTAGTAGAGATGCAGCAAAATGGCAGGGTGGCTATGGATATGTTTACCCGGGAAATTAGAATTGCGGGATTCGATCCCACAGGAATTGCTGGTGCAGGAATCAATACAGCGAATCAAGGGCAGCTAAGTTTCACTCAGGATATTACAGATAATGCAGGAACAGGTCCCAGCGATGGAGACTTTTTGGATGCAGGGGAAAGAGTAGACTTCGGATTTAGTCTTGCTGACGACGCTGGCAGGGATGGTATTCCTGATGCAGACATAGATGGTGACGGTGTTCCCGATCCAACCTCTCTTGGCAGGCAAACCGGAGGTGCGGGAGGATATCAACCAATTGCTGATAATATTCAAGCAATTGAGTTTTATTACACACTGGCCAATGGAGCACAAACTCAGACCCCAGCCGCCGGTCAACTTGCTAATATTCGCTCTGTTCAGATTTCCATCCTTGCTCGGGCTCGGCAGGCTGATCCGAATTTCTTCAATAACATGACCTACACACCAGCCTCCGGTGTCATTTGGGATTTAAATGGAGCGGCAGCAGGCAACGCACCAAATGACAATTTCCGCCGCCGCTTGCTCATTACTACCATCAATTGTCGCAATTTGGGACTATAGAATGAAAAATACCACTAACCAAGATGGCTTTACCCTTATCGAAGTGATGATCGCCATTTTTATACTTACCATTGGCATTATTGGAGCTGCTTCCATGCAAGTTGTCTCTATTGAAGGAAATAGTACAGCAATGGGTCTTAGCGAATCTGCCACCTGGGGAGGAGATAGGCTCGAAAGGCTTATGGCTCTGCCCTATGGTGATGCTATGTTAAGCGATGCCAATAATGCCGGTGCAAATGCAGGTATAGCAGGTTTAGACAATACTGACGTTGCCGGCAACCTAGCCGACGCTGGCCCTGTTTTACAGGGCAATTTCACACTATTCTGGAACGTGGCCGACGATTATCCAATTTTGGGTACTAAGACTATTCGGGTACTGGTACGACGCAGTGACCAAGGGACAATAAAAACTATATCCCAGGATTTTACCAAAATGAGGCCCATTTGATATGTCACCTATTACAATCATACACAAATGCAAAGATAATGAGGATGGTTTCGTCCTGGTCGGTGCTTTGCTTATCCTCTTGCTGTTAGTAATCATTGGAGTTTCGGCCACCACAAACACTTCACTCGAACTGCAGATTGCAGGTAATGAGCGAATTTACAAAGAAACATTTTACCAGGCTGATGGTGGTACCCAGCTAGCTGCGCGATTGATAGAGGAAAGCCTTGGTTCATCAGCCGGTTTTACTGCCCTTGACGCCAACAACGTGCTTACTGACCCTACGAATCAGAACAATACTATTTTGATCCAAGATACAACAATTGGTACTAACATTGCCGGCCGGAATCAAACTAATGTATCCGATGCAGTCATTGCAGGGGTACCACAGAGAGATTTTGCCTTCTTCCCCAATGGGTATAACCCTGCACTCGTTAATCCTAACGTTGACCCTCACACCAATGTTATCGCAGATGGTGTTACCGGTCCGCTTCCTGGTTCGGGAATGAATGCAATTAGTGGAAGCCTAGGCGCAGGCGGTGGTGCTGCGGGTTTGGGTACACAAATCTTATTTACTATCTATTCCCAACATATAGGCAGGTCTAACAGTGAATCTGTTGTTAAGATTGAGTATCGACATGTCAATGGTCTTGAGCTGACAGGTAGATATTGATGGGCAGGCTTAGTACTTGCCAAGGAGAAATTATGAGAAAGCGTATTTTACAGTCGGCCACAAGAATTGCTTTTATTGGACTTATTCTAACCGCATTTTTACAAGGAGACTCCCTTGCCCAAGTCTCTACGGATACCATGGCTAGTTTCACCAACATACCCATCAATCTGACCGGAAATGATGTTGCGCCCCTGGTAATGATGAATGTCTCCCGAGACCACCAACTCTCCTACAAGGCGTACAATGATTACTCAGACCTTGATGGCGACAAAGATCCGGAAATCACTTACGAAGACACCATTACCTATTATGGTTATTTTGACAGTGCCAAATGCTACACCTATGACAATAGCGCCGGGGTTAACCGATTTGTTCCAGATTCACCGGCAACCGGTACCAATAGCCATTATTGCTCAAAAAAGTGGAGTGGTAACTTCATGAACTGGGCGACAATGACCCGAATGGATGTAGTGCGGAAATTACTGTACGGCGGCCAGCGATCAACCGACACAAGTACACTTACAGTACTGGAACGTCATTATTTACCCACCGATGCCCATTCATTTGCCAAATACTATAATGGAACCGACATCGATCAGTTAACACCTTTTACCGGAATCACCACAGGGATAACTCTCGCCAACCTCACCTTAGGATCGACTTCTGGTGTTAATCGGTACTCAGATACAAATACCAATGCCCCTCTTATCCGGGTCGCCAAGGGTAATTTTTCTCTCTGGGCAGCCAACGAGCGGTGGCAGTGCTACTGGTCCGAAGAACAGTCTACTACCGGCAACGGAAACATTGCCGCGATATCAGGAATTGGTGCAAGCAGCAGTAATCCGTCACGTGCTACGCATGGACTAGGTAATGGCATAGCTGTTGGTGCATATGTAGCGAGAATCGAGGTCGCTGTAACAGGATTACATGGCCAGGAAAAACTTAAAGAGTATGGCACGAGTTATAAACCTATCGGCCTTCTTCAGGTTTATGGTGATTCAGACCAGATCTTTTTTGGCCTATTGACAGGCAGTTTTTCCAGGAATATCTCAGGGGGTGTATTGAGGAAAAATGTTACTTCTTTTAGTGACGAGATAAATAGTTTGGACGGAACCTTTGACACAAGCGCTAATGGCATAGTACACAACCTCAACAGGATCAGGATTTATGGTTATGACTACAACGACGGCACTTATCAAAATCGTGATGATTGCACCTTTCAACAAACAGGGCTAGTTGCCTCTGGGGGATCAGAAGTTCAGGGGCAACCGGCCAATGAAGGTAACTGCAGTTCCTGGGGAAACCCGATGTCCGAAATGTACCTTGAATCGCTCAGGTATCTTGCAGGGGATGCGGCCAATACCGATTTTGCCTATGGTGCCGTTTCCAATGACGCAACACTTGGACTTACCGTGGCAACCTGGGCTGATCCTTTAGACCAGACTAACTACTGTGCAGCACTCAACGTACTTAACTTCAATGCAAGTGTTTCCAGCTACGATGGTAACCAGATGACTGGCATCTCTGACTTAGGTTCACCGTTTACTGCCGCTGCTTTAACAAATGCTGTTGGAGTATTCGAAAAAATTAATTCTTCTTCCTGGTTTATCGGCAGTAATGGAACTACCTCAAATGATCTCTGCAGCTCTAAGGACATAGGTTCTGGTTTTGGTTCTTACTCTGGACTCTGTCCGGAGGCACCTACCCAAGAAGGCACCTATCTACTGTCCGGCATTGCCCATTACGCCAACACCCATCCTATTCGTACTGATCTGACCATACCTGCATCGCGTGCAAACTCCAGGGACCTTATGGTCAGTACCTATGGTATAGCTCTTGCGACCAATGTACCCAAAATCGAGGTCGTGGCTGGCAACAACGCAGTCACTATTCTCCCTGCTTATCGACTCGATGTATCATCTCATGGCACAGGTCCTTTTGGGGGCGGCACATTAGTGGATTTTAAGATTATTGAAAATACTGCAACCCACGGTAAATTTTATGTAAACTGGGAAGACAGTGAGATGGGTGGAGATTATGACCAGGACATGTGGGGTATAATTGAATATGATGTTGTTGGTAACACTATTACCGTTACCACCGATGCAATAGAGGAATCTACTGGCAATGGACAGGGCTTTGGTTATGTTATCAGTGGAACCGATATGGATGGCCCTCACTTCCACTCAGGCATTGAGAATTTTGATTATGATGATCCCTACCCTAGCATTCCTGACTGCATTAACTGCAACAAAAATGATGCTGCAACCTCTGCTACCTATACAATGACCGGTTCTTCTGCGGGTGTCCTCCAAGATCCACTATGGTATGCCGCTAAATATGGTGGTTTTATCGATGACAACGACAATGGTCTACCTGACGATAGTCCATCAACTGAGTGGGATAAATATGATAACAGTGATGGATCAACTGGTTCCGACGGTCTCCCTGATAATTATTTTTACTCAACCAATCCCTTACAACTAGAAGCCTCTCTAAATAGAGTCTTTCTCACCATCTTACAGCGTGCCTCTTCAGGGACCGCAGCAGCGGTGGTTTCGAATAATGTCAGCGGTGTAGGTGCTCTCTACCAGGCATACTACGAGCCACTTCGTCAAGATTCAGCAAACAGGGCAGTCTCATGGCTAGGTACGGTTCAGGCTCTATGGATAGACGATTACGGCTTACTTCGTGAAGATGATGGTGATGCCATCCTCGAAGGTTATTTTACCGACCCTGTGATTAAACAATTTTATGATGAATCTGAAAACAGAACAAGGATAAGACGTTATGCCAGCACAGATGACGATCTTTATACTCCTTTTCTCATGAGAGGGACTGTGACTTCATACGACGTTACAACTGGGGCAGTCGTGTTCACAGTTGACGAAATGAGTGGAGCGGTTGGGTCGGGCCCCTATAATAATTGGACAGTATATAATCTTGATAACGACACCACTGGAAGCAGTAGCACTGCAGCAACAATAGCAACTGCAACTACCTCTCAAAGTTTTACTGTATCACCAGCAGGTAACTGGTTTACTGTTGGTGATAGAATCATGGTCACTCATGATGAAACAACAATCATTGAATTTGAAGATGTCGGGACATTATGGAACGCCCGAGAGCAACTCAACTTCAGCATAGCCGACCCCACTCTTCAGAGAAATTTTTCTTTTGAAGCTAAGGATGGCCTGACAGGTGGGCGATTTATCAAAACCTGGATTGATAGCGACTTCGATGGAGTCGTCGACACAGGTGAATTTATTAATTTTACTCACTCCGCTATCACTGCCTCTAATTTTGGGTATTTGAATCTAGCAACTGAAACTGAGGCTGACACCCTGGTTGATTACATTAGAGGAGAAGAAATCGCTGGCTATAGAAATCGAACCGTTGATTACGATGGTACTGGTCCCAAGGTTATGCGCCTTGGTGATATTGTAAATGCAACCCCTACCGTTGTTGGTGCCCCTGCAGAAGCACTTGACCTTATCTATGGTGATCAGTCATTCGCTGACTTTAAACAACAGTATAGAAACAGACGGCAAGTACTGTATGTCGGCAGCAATGATGGCATGTTACATGCCTTTAATGGAGGATTTTACAATTCAGGCAGTGCATCATTTCTTATCTCTGGATTTAAGTATGATGGAACAACTGCTGTCACAGAACACCCACTGGGGGCAGAAATCTGGGCTTACGTGCCGATGAACCTTCTGCCACATCTCAAATGGTTGAAGGACCCAGACTACACCCATGTCTATTATGTTGACGGCAGACCCAAGACCTTTGAGGCTAAAATTTTCACGTCAGACGCTGATCATCCTGGTGGCTGGGGAACGATTCTAGTCATTGGGATGCGTTTTGGTGGCGGATCGATGACTATAGACACCGCAGCGGACGGTCTTGGCGGGGTGGGTGCTTCTGCAGATGATCGCCAATTCAGTTCTGCCTATGTCATTATGGATATTACTAATCCAGAGGTAGAACCGAAACTGCTGGCAGAAATCCAAATGCCAGACGGAAGCTTTACTACCTCCTTTCCTGCAGCCTTTACAGTAAAAGACAAAGATTCCTCTCTGGATGAAAATAGATGGTTCCTCACCTTCGGTTCAGGCCCAACGGACTCTAGCGCTACAAGCAACCAAAATGCCAAACTTTATGTCCTTGATTTGGCAGAAATTGCTTCTCCTGGTTCCAGCACAGCTGCTCCGACAGGCTGCGCTTATCAATCAGCTGGTGGCAGAGGAAGTATACAACTCCTCTCATGCGATACGGGAATTTCGAATAGCTTTATTGGTGACCCAACTACCGTTGATTGGGAACTTGATTATAAGACCGATGACATTTATTTTGGTACTGTCGGTGGTGTGAATGCCACCAGCGGTCAGGTGATGCGGATGAACATTGACGCAAAGGCCAGTCCAGCAGATTGGGAAAAACCGGTAACCTTTATAAATAATAGTCAACCCGTTGTTTCATCGGTCACATCCGGAATTGATGATAACAATAATAGGTGGATATTCTTTGGTACAGGTCGTCTTTTTGTCCCCAGTGATCAACTTAGCACTGCGACGCAGTCGATATATGGTGTTAAAGATAAGGGAACCACAGTGCTTAGAAGTAATTTATTCAATGTTAGTAATACCGAGGTTGCAACCACCAGTGGTGACGTTACCGGCGCTGGTGCTACCACAACATTTACGGATCTGCAGAGTGCAATTGAATCAGAAGAAGGTTGGTATAGAGATTTACCGCCCATAGTGGGAACAGCAGGCACAGCTCCAGCAACAAGAGTTGTAAACGCATCACCGCTCTTAGGTGGTGTGTTATTTACCTCCGCATACCAACCAGGACTCGATCTATGTACTGGAGAAGGCTCCAGTCGGTTGTATAGCTTGTACTATGAAACAGGAACCGCGTTTCCAGACCCAATAATTGGTTCCACTACAAATAACATTGGAATTGAAATATCGAATCCATTCCTCGAGTTGGGTTTTGGTTTTGCCACCTCACCTGCCATTCATTCCGGCTCTGGAACAGGAGGTAACCAGGTGACCGTTAACGTCCAGACTTCGACGGGAGCAGTTACTCAAGTACA
>RCMY010000173.1_pt1 | contig 58400 bp, 64 predicted proteins | sample 2041341 | NCBI WGS metagenome assembly RCMY01 (sample SAMN09708234, study PRJNA481090) | Marine sediment metagenome, whole genome shotgun sequencing project.
CTGTAAAATAATTTTAGGCGTGTTAAACCGAGAAAAATTTTTTATAGTTTCTTTACAAGTTCATGAGGCGCTATGCCTCATAAGAAAAGAACAAGGTGATAATCAAGGTAGTTTTGTGAAGAAAGGGCGTAAAGGCTCTTTTTTTATCTATATTAGAATATAATAGAAGAGAATTACGAAGAATTTTATTCTGTAGCAGCAGAAAAAGAAACAGACATGTAAGAATTCAAATATAAAAAAGAACGACCTTAAAATGAAAATTTCGAGGTCGTTTTTTAATAAAAAATATAAATTTGACTAAAGAGTATAATATATGATTAAATATAAGAATAAAAATAAAAAAGGAGTTATTAAATGAAAAAAATATTATTATTTATATTGTTAAATGTATTAGTCTTTAGTTCTAATAAGCTGGAAATAAAGGGAATTAATCTCGAATCCTACAAATCCTATGAAAATTTCCACGAAAGAGATACGTCGTACTACATCTATGAAGTAGTAGGTGAAACGGTATATTTCACTTATAGTCATATTTGTGGTAATATTAGTAACCGACATGGAGCAGCTTCTAGTTGTGGAACCGTTATTGGGTCTGGAAGCCCTCTATCAGCAGCAGATGGAAAAAGCTTCAAACATTATGAGGAAGAACAGGAAATAGATGGAATAATTTATGATGCGGAGGATAAAAATAATTATTACTATCATGGAAGTGTAGTAAAAAAGAAATAGACTCCAAATATAAAAAAAGAACGACCTTAAAACTAAAATTTAGAGGTCGTTTTTTTAATACATTACAGTTATGAACTTGATCAATTTTTAGAAATATTTTTGATAGTTGAGTATTTTTAGTAGTTTTTCAAATAGTTATAAAAGCAAGGGTTTATATAAAATGTAAGTACATTTTGAATATGAGTTCGTAATGTTCGTACAAAATATACATAACATATATTATCGGACGTAAATAAAATATAATAACTAATTCTCTACTTAAATTAGTTATAAATACAAAACGTGTCTTTTCTTTTCTATAAGACACGTTTCCATATCAAAAAAAATCTATATCAATCAGATCAAATCCTGTCTCATCTGTACATCTGGGATCTTTTCCACGGCAGTCTAATTTCGACTGTGCACATGAAGCTATTAATAATAATAATAAGATAATAAAAAAATATTTTTTCATGTGTATCTCCTTTTATAAAATTATTATATAAAAAATCCTATTATTGCAAGAACACCAATGAAAAAAAGTAAAATAAGAATAATATAGAAATATTCCTTCTGCTTATACATCAGTCTCTTATTTTCAGTTTCCAGTTCGACGATTTTCTCGGAAAATTTTTCATATTTATCTTCAATTATATTGCTGATAACTACATTATTTTTTTCAATTTCAATTACTATTTCTGTTTCTTTTGCTTTATCTTCAGTGAATTTTTCCAAAAGCTCCAGATCCTCCAGGATTTTATTTAGTATAGAAATGGAATCTTTGTCTTTTACCATTCCGGAATTTTTTACATTCAGAAATTCTTCCTTTAAATTAACTATTCTTTTTTCTAAAAACAATAAGTTACTTAAATGAATTTTTCTGGAATTCTCAGAATTGTTAACCCCAAAGTTATTTACAAAATTAACACAAAATGTTCCGCTTTTTAAAACAGATGTTTCAAATTCATCACACATAATTTTTATAAAAGTATCAAGTTTATCTTTCTTTTCTGTAAAAACGGTCATAAGACCAGTATTTCTTTTAAAATTTTCTAAAAATTGATTATCTATACGTCTTGCCATATTTTCCTCCATAAATTTCCGTAGCAGAGCCAAAGCTGTGATTAAATGTTTTGTGCTTTATTTATTTTCTATTTTTTCTCTCATTTTATATAAAAATATTCCAGATGCAACACTTACGTTTAGGGAATCTACATCACCATAAATAGGAATAATAGCCTTTATATCTGTACTTTCTATAAAAACATCAGAAATACCGTGTCCTTCATTTCCAAATATGTAGGCATTTTTTTCTTTTAACTCCACATCACGGTAATCAATAGAATTCTTATCAAGTAATGTAGAAATAACCTGATAATTATTATCTTTTAGGAATTCTGTTATTCTTTCCGGTGTTTCATATATAATATTTGATTTAAATATACCGCCCATAGTTGCCCTGACTGTTTTAGGGTTATATACATCGACACTTCCTTTGGTAAGTATCAGATTTTTGAAACCTGAAGCTTCCATAGTACGAATGATAGTTCCGATATTTCCGGGATCCTGTACATCATCCAGAATAACAACATCTCCGTCTATTTCCTCAATTGAAGTAAGCAGTTTAGAATATAAAACAATAACACCCTGACTGTTTTCCTGTTCCGAAATTTCATCAAAAAGATCATCTTTTAAAATTGTCAGGTTATTAAATTGTGTAATTTTATACTTATTTTCAAGATATTCATATTTCGATTCTTTTATTATTATTTTTGTGAAATTTATCTTTTCCTTGAGAAATTTCTCACCTTCAGCTTTGAAAATATTATTTTTATCTCTGTATTTTTTCTTGTCCAGTTTTCTTAGTATCTTATAGAATTTATTGTCAGGACTTGCTATTGTAGTTTTCACTTTTACTCCTTGCTAATTTAGACCGACTGGTCGTAAAAATCATTTATTTGAATTTAAAACTCCGATTTTTTCACCGCCAAGTATATGATAATGAATGTGAAAAACTTCCTGGCCGCCGTCTTTATTCACATTTAGTATAACTCTGTAACCATCGTCAGCTATTCCTTCATCTTTGGCAATTTTGGCGATTAATATCTGAAGCTTTCCGAGCATAAGAGCATCTTCATCTGAAGCTTCATTAAGATTAGCTATTTCTTTCTTCGGAATAACAAGAATGTGTACCTTTGCCTGAGGGTTAATATCTCTGAAAGCAACGAAATCATTATCTTCATATACGATATTTGCCGGTATTTCTTTATCTATAATCTTTTTAAATATAGTAGACATTATTTTTCTCCTTTTTCAAAATTTTAGCATTCTTCTATCTTATCTACTCTTCTGGCATGTCTTCCGCCTTCAAAGTCTGTAGTCAGATACGCATCTACAATATCAAGTGCCAGCTCGTCTCCAATTACTCTCGCACCTAAAGATAAAACATTAGAATTATTATGAAGTCTGCTTAATTTCGCAGTAAATGAATTATGACACAATGCACATCTTATCCCCGGTACTTTATTGGCAGCAATTGATATTCCTATACCGGTACCGCATATAACTATACCAAATTCACACTCTTTGTCATTGACAAGTTTAGCTACTTTTCTTGCAATATCAGGATAATCTACAGATTCTTTAGTATCTGTTCCCACATTTTCTACCTCATATCCTTTACCTTTTAAAAAATCTGCTACTTTTTCTTTAAGATCAACACCTGCATGGTCATTACCAATTGCTATTTTCATTTCTACCTCCATCAGTCTAATTTTCTTTTGTAAACATAATATATATTTTTGTCCTTTAAATACTCATTATTGTTAACAGAATATGCCGTAAGAATAAATCTTATTTTTTTGATATTTTTATAAAAAGACACTACAACAAAGAAATTAATATTATCTATTTTTTTCTGATAAAAATGCTCTTTCTTTGATCTTGATTTTTTAGTAACAATATCCGGATTTTTTAGTGTATTTTCTATTATCTCCAAAGTTATTTCCGGATGTTTTTTTTGAATATGCTCGGCATATTGTTCTTTTGTCAGCAAAATCTTCTCGTGTAATCTTCCTTCAAATTCAAAAACACCAACCTTTTTTCCAGTTTTGGTGTAACGTATTTTTTCCTGCATAACACCTCGATTATTTTTTATTATAAACAATTACTTTAATTATATATTATTTATAAATATTTAACAAGTTTGTTTTTTTAAATTTCTTTATTCGCACAGTGCGAATTAGATTAAGATCTAATTTAAGATATTCAATATGAAATGTCCCTCCAGAAGATCAATTTCAGAAGTAAGTATATACTCCTTATTAAAATATTCCAGTATTTTTAAAAGTAAAAAAGTTCCGGAAGTTATTACATCAGCTCTTTTAGCATTTATAGAAGGAAGCTGCGTGATCTCTTCCACAGACATTTTACTTAGTTTGTGAAAATTATCTCTTATCATATTAAGAGTAAGCTTTTTATTATGAGATTTTGCTGGATCATAGGGCTCATCATAATACAGGGCAATCTGACCTGTAATTGATGCAGCTACTCCAAGCAGCTCAAAGTCACTGGTAATAAAATCAATTTTAGACAGTTCATTATTTATATGATTTTCCAATTCCAGATAAGTAGTCCCCTCTTCAAGCATTTCTTTGAATCTTACAGCTCCCAAATCAAAACTTTTTACATGTTCGGGAATCTTTTTAGGAACTCCGTATGAAAATTCAGTACTGCCGCCGCCGATATCAACAAGAAGAACTTTTGAATAATGAGAATCAAGAAAACTGGTTCCGCCCACAAAAGCAGCCTTTCCTTCTTCAATTCCGCTGATACAGTTTATTATAATCCCGCATTCTCTTTTTACAAGTTCCAGAAATTCTTCTCTGTTTGAAGAATCTCTAACTGCACTTGTAGCAAAGGCTAATATTTTTTCAGAATTATAGGAATCACTGATTTTTTTATATTCTTTTAAAACCTTTAATGTCCGGTTAACAGCTTCGGGATCCAGTATTTTTGTCTTATTTACGCCTTCTCCGAGTCTGGTAAATTCGACTTTTTTAATAAGTGGATTTACAGTATTGTTTTTACTGTCTGCAATCATTAATCTGCAAGAATTAGTACCGATATCTATAATTGATGCAATCATTCTTTATTCTCTCCGTTCTTTGATTTTGAAAAATGAAGACTTAATTTATATTTTATAGCCACAAGTCTTACAAAAAGTAAAATTATAAATAAAAATGGAACAACTGTATTATAGGCAATTCCCATTTTAACAATACAGATATAATACATAATGCCCCCTGCAAAAGATAATGTAGCATAAATATCTTCTTTCAGGACAAACGGGATTTCATTTACAAGAAGATCTCTGATAATTCCGCCTCCGACCCCTGTAATAGTCGCCATAACAGCGACACTAAGTATTCCAAGCCCGCTTTTGACAGCAATACTGGCACCAATAATAGTAAATAATGCCAGACCAAGTGCATCTGAAAGCTTTACCAGTCTCATAAATATTTTTGAATTATCTATAGTTTTCATATTTAGACGCTTTTCCTGAATTTTTACAGTAAAATATATTATAAACGAAGTAAAAATTGCAAGATATACATCATGTGGTTTGGCAATAGCTACAGGCATTCTGTTGAGTAAAATATCTCTGATGATTCCGCCGCCGCAGGCGGTAATAATTCCTAAAACAGTGATACCAAAAATATCAAAATTATACTTTAAACCTTTGAAAACTCCCGAACAGGCAAAGGCAATAATTCCTACTGAATTGACAATAGTGTTTAACATTTGTTGACTCCTTTAATTCTTAAAAATACTTTATCAAACTGTAAAATCAATAAACAGCTCGTTTGGAACGGGATAATGAAGCTTCCATAACATATACATAGGCTTGTCACCATGACTGCTGAAATATTCAGACTCTCCCAGATATGTAAAAGGTGCTGCTGTCCCGTTTTCCAAAACAGGTTCCTTTCGTATAAAAATATGAACTTTCATATTCATCTCTTTATGTTTTACATACATCTGTCCTATTTTAGAATCATGCCTTGTTTTGTTCTGACTTATCCACTGAACGATGTCCTGTCTGTGAAAATAATTATCATACTTCAGCTCTTCCTTCAGTACAAGCGATTTATTTAGTGTAATAAACAGACATACATGTTCTCTAGACACTGAATAACCGGCACGCCATGATCCTTTTTGTGCATTAGAATCAAGCAGTATCTGCAGTTCTACTCTGGAATACTCTTTGTATTTAACTAGGATGTTATTATTGAATTCATTTATATCAATTTCTTTCTTAAATTTTAAAATAAAAAGTTCAATTAGACCAATCAGTCGTTTTTTATAAAATGCAGTAAAATCAATATTTTTTAAAGAAATTGTACTAGTTTTCGGATTAAAAATAAACAAATTATTTTCACTTAGTTCTTTCATTGCTCTTATAATAAGATTATACTGTATTCTTTTATTTATTTTGACAAAAAATACAGATTCAAATTTTTCTACGACATCACTGACAGAAACTCTGTCAAGACTGTGCAAAAGCCAGATAATAAGTGTTTCATAAGGATAATTTATACTAAGGTTTTTTTCTAAAATTTCAAAGATTTTCTCCTCTTCATCACTAAAATAATAATCTAGTTTTTCAATTAATTTTTGTGTTTTAACAAAAGAGCCGAACTTATTTTTCAGTCTTAGGAATAATTCTGTATTATCTTTAAAATCAATAATGTCTATTTCTCTTCCAATTTCATTTTTAAAATCCAGATATTCAGAAACAATATTGTCTCTGCTCAAACTATTATAATTCTCTATCTTAGATATTATTCTATCCTGGCATATTCTGTCAAGCTCAATATAAGATGCTCCGGGAATATCAGAAAATTGATTTCTGACTTCATTCAGGAGTCTGTCTTTTTCATTAAGAGTATTCTCTGAAAAAGCCTGAGTAATTATGTAGTCCTTTTTATGATTCCCTATAAAATCCAAAATAGTTACAAAATCTTTATTCTTAACTTTTCTGAGACCGCGTCCCAGCTGCTGTATAAATATTGTAGATGACATAGTAGGTCTTAGAAATAATAAAAGATTAACATCGGGTATATCAATACCCTCGTTAAAAATATCCACAACACACAAAATTTCGATTTCCCCTGTTTGAAAAGCATTTATTACTTCTTTTCTTTTCAGCTGACTGTCTTTCGCAGTGATTGATTCTGTCGTATAACCTTTCAGCCTGAACTGCTCTTTCATGAACTCTGCGTGTTTTATATTCGCACAAAAAGCAATAGATTTTACCCTGTCTCCGTCAAAACCTATTTTCTCTATTTTATTATGAATAAAGTCTACCCTTTTTGGTATGCTTAATTTTTCACCAAGTATTTTATCATCATATTTTCCGTTACTAAAAGGGATCTGCTCATAATCCACAGTATCGTCAATTACTCCAAAATAATGAAAAGGAGAGAGTAAGTCATATTCAAGAGCTTCACGAAGACCCATCTCTCCAATCAGATTATAATCACACAGTTCCAAAATATCTTTCCCGTCCATTCTTTCAGGTGTTGCAGTAAGCCCTAACATAAAAACAGGATTAAAATAGTTGATCACAGCTTCATAAGTGGAAGCTTTTGAATGATGAAACTCATCTATAATAATGTAATCGAAAGCATCTTTTGAAAAATATTCCGTATTTTTATACAAAGATTGAATTGTAGAAAACATAAATCTTTTATTATAATTTTTTTCACTGCCTGTAAGAAAGCCATATTCATTTTTATCATAAGGAAGAATTTTCGAGAAAACATTAAAAGCATTATTTATAAGCTCTTCCCTGTGTGCTATAAATAAAAATGACTTGGGATTCATTTTTAGAATATCCATAGCAGCGAGATAAGTTTTACCAGTCCCCGTAGCAGCTACAATCAATCCTTTTTTATTTCCGAATTCTCTTGTGAGTTTTAATTTCTCAAGAAGCTCTGACTGCATTTTATTAGGCATAAATATTTCTTTTTCAGTTTCTTCTTTTTTAAAATCGAATGTTTCAATATTTCCGCTTTTATTTCTGAAATTTTCATACATATCAATAAATTTTGAATTCAATTCTATTGCTTCATTACTATCCCATATTTTTTCAAACTGCTCATACGACTGATCAAAAATTTCCAGATAGTTATCTTTTACCAGGCGTACATTCCATTCCTCACCGGAATATAAAGCAGACTGACTTAGATTTGAAGAGCCTATAATACATGAACTATATTTTTTTCTGTGAAATAAATAAGCTTTTGTATGAAAACTTTCCCGTGTATTGTTATAAATCTTTATTTCCAAATTATCATATTCTGCAAGCTTTCTCAGAGCTTTTGGATCTGTTATGTTCAAATATACCGAAGTGACTATTTTCCCTTTTATTCCTCTATTTTTTAATTCGTCAAGCGTATTTATAAGAAGCTGTATACCTGAAAATTTTATAAAACTCACGATAAAACAAAAAGAATCACAGCTGTTCAGCTCCTCCTTCAAATATGTAAAAAAGTTTTTAAATTTTGTTTTTTGATTAACAATAAGAAAATTGCTATTATTACAATTACTCTGGTTAAACTGCAAAGGCAGTTCAAACTTTGTATTTAAAACTGATTCAGTTATATTTACAGCATTATCATAATCATTCAAAGAAATTTTTTCATCAAGAATTTGGGAGAAAAATGTTAGAATTTCGTACTTTAGCATACTGGAATATTGATCGTAAGGTACTGTGATTCCAGTTTTTTCTCCTTTTTTTGCTAATACAGACATTTTGTAATCTCCATAAATTAATTTTTACTTAAAGAATATAAAAATTCTATCTCTTTTTTCCATATTGTATCGTCTATAGTTTCCAGTATTATAGGTATATTATCAAGTCTTTTGTCATTCATAATAAGACGAAAACACTCCTCGCCAAGTTTTCCCTTCAAAAGACTTTCATGCCTGTCCTTTTTCAGCCCAAGATCATACATGGAATCATTCAGATGAACTCCTTTCAGATACTTAAAGCCTACTGTACTTTCAAAAGCATCCATTGTATTCTTATATGCTTTTTCAGTTCTTAAATCATATCCGGCTGCAAAAGCATGACAGGTATCGATGCATACTCCTACTCTGCTTTGATCTTTTACAAGCGATATTATATCTCTCAGATGTTCAAATTTATAACCCATGTTGCTTCCCATTCCGGCAGTATTTTCCAAAACAATGTTTATAAAATCAGTAGCAGCATGTACATTATTGATAGAATCAGCAATGAGTTCTATGCATTCTTCTTCTGTAATAGCTTTCAAATGACTTCCCGGATGTACATTAATCAAAGTCAGACCGAGCTGCTCGCATCTGCCGGCTTCATCAATCATGGAATTATAAGATTTTTCTCTTTTTTCGATTTCCGGATTTCCGAGATTAATAAGATATCCGGCATGAGGAAGGATATGTTCTGCATTATATCCAAATTCATTTATTTCATTTTTAAATTTTTCGATTTCTGAGCTTTCCAGCGGCTTTGCCTCCCACCTTTTCTGATTTTTGACAAAAAGACCGAAAGCTTTTGCATTTATATTTTTAGCATTTATTGGTGCCTGTGAGACTCCTCCCGATGCACTGACATGAGCGCCGACGTATTTCATTTTTACCTCCGTATTTTATAGTACAGTTTTTTTCAGTATAGGATATATAATCAGGAATGTAAGTACAGATGATACTATAAATGAAAGCAGATAAACGATCTTTGAAGGATCATTTCCTGTTCTTGTATCAATCCGCAGCATAAAACCTATAAGTTTGAATGATAAATAATTTACAGTAAGAAAAACAAATATTAACACCAATATTCCATAGCCCAAAATAGGTGCCTCATAGGGCATATGATCTAATGAAAAATCACCAACTCCCATATTTTCAGCCTCCTTCGCAATTTAGAATTTTCTATTTATTTTAATTCATTTGATAACATATCATTTGCTTTTTTCAAAATTTTCTTTTGAAGTCTGTAAGTTATTAATTTAGCAGCTTCATCATAAGTGGCCCATCTGTATTCTGCTACCTCGTCTGTCTGAATTTTTACATTATCTGTAACTGCTTCTGCAAGAAAATATATTACTGTTTTAAATATAAATGGTGCAGGAAAATATTGTATAGTTTCTCGAAAATCATCATGAAATTTTACATTTAGACCAGTTTCCTCAAAAATTTCACGCACTGCAGTCTCTTTCTCTGTTTCTTCACCTTCAAAGTGTCCTTTAGGAAATCCCCAGTTTCCTCTTATGAGCATAATCAGAAGATACTTGATTTCATTTTCCTCAACTTTATAAACAATGGCTCCTGAAGATTTTGTTTCCTGAAGTTCTTCATTTATTCCTTTTGTATTCATAATGTAATTTACAATATCTTTTTTATTATTTTCAAGATTTCCGTCCAAAACTTTTTCATAAATTTCATTTTTAATTTTACTGATCTGCTTTTGCTGAATTTTTAATGCCAGCATATCATTACCATTGATCTCTAAGTCCTGCTTTTCAATATTTTCGTTTTTATCAATGATTTCATCTACTTTAGATTTTAAAGAATCTATCAAGGAATAATCAACAGGCGGTTTTTTTGAACTCATATCAGCATAAAAATGATCAAATATTTTATCTAAATTTTCAATTCCTACTTTGCAAATAAATTTTTTTATTGCTTTAGCTCCTGGTTTTTCAAAAATTATCATATGATTTCGAATTAAGACGTCCACATCTCTAATAAAGTCATTCGGAAATTTCAATCTTCTAAGAGCAGCCGAAGCAATCTCTGCACTGTTATTCTCATGCCCGTAATAGTGTGAAATTCCGTTTTTATCAATTGAGTGCGTATTAGGCTTGCCTATGTCGTGAAAAAGAGCTGTTATACGTGTAAGAAGATCTTTTTGCGTATTCTTTACTACTGATACAGTATGGGCAAAAACATCCTTATGGTGATGAGGATTATTCTGATTAAATTCATAGAGCATTTCAATTTCGGGTATTATTATTTCCAGAATTCCCAGTTCTTTCATCAGCAGCAGTCCTTTATCCGCATAATCTGAAAGCAGGATTTTTGAAAATTCCTCTCTTATACGCTCTTTTGATATTTTTTTTAGCTGCAATTTATTTTTAAATATAGCTTTTTTTGTCTCCGTTTCCAAATCAAATCCTAAAGCAGAAACAAATCTTACAGCACGTAATATTCGTAATGCGTCCTCTTTTATTCTGAGACTGGGATCTCCAACAAAGCGTATCAGTTTATTTTTTATATCACTGCTTCCGTTATATAAATCAATAAGTCCGTTTTTACGGCTGTAGGCCATAGCATTTATTGTAAAATCTCTTCTTTTGAGATCTTCGGCAATTTCATCAACAAATTTTACACTTTCAGGATGTCTGCCGTTAAGTATTCCGATATCTTTTCTAAATTTTGCTATTTCATAATGAATACCATTTATTTTTATCATCAGTATACCAAAATGTTTACCAATTTCTTTGGGATTATAATCTTTAAAAAGCTCTTTTAACGTCGAATAAGCAATATTTGTAGTAAAATCATAGTCTTTAGGCGAAACTCCAAGAAGTATATCTCTTACTGAACCGCCCACTATATAACCTTCACCGTTTTTGTTCAGAATATCCAGAATAAATTCAACATCATTATTAAGTTCAAATTTCATTTTTCCCCTTCTTTCTAAATTTTGCTATGTAGAAGCCGTCCAGATATTTATTTCTGTAATCAATAAAGCTGCCACCGAACTCATCTTTAGAAATAAATACATTATCAGGGAAAATAACATTTTCAATAACCAGATCAGGATATTTTTCTGTAAAGTATTTTATGTTGTTGGTATTCTCTTCACGGGTAAAGGTACATGTACTGTAGATAATTACCCCATTTTCTTTTAGTGAATGATATGCACTGTCAAAAATTGCTTTCTGTATTTTTTTTAATTTTTTAATATCATTGTTTTCCAGTGTATAGATTTTCTCAGGCTTTTTTCGTAATACACCCAGACCGCTGCAAGGAACATCCAGTAAAATTTTGTCAAATTTCTCGTTTAACTCCCCTATTTTTCTGGCATCATTCAATACAATTTTTAAATTAGTGAAATTATTTTTTTTCTTTATTTCTTTCAGCATTCCTATTTTATGTTCATGTATATCTGAAGCTACTACTAGATCAGGGTTGTATTCCTGAAGAATTGCAGACATTTTTCCGCCCGGAGCACTGCAGGCATCCAGAACAATGTCACCATCCTGTACGTCCAGAGCCTTGACTGCAAGATATGAAGATGCATCCTGCACAGAAAAACAGTTCTCTTTAAATTCTTTTGTATCAAGTAAAGCAGAGTTAGACATATAAAATACATTTTCTATTTCAAATAACATTTTACTTTCATGCTTTCCGGCCAGCTTAATGAAATCTTCTCTTGAAAATTTTCTTGGATTAATTCTGAAAGATAAATAGCTTTTTGTCTTATAAGATTGTAGTATTCTTACATAATTTTCCGGGTAATCGGAAGCTATTTTGTTAATAATCCATTGCGGATAAGAAAGTTCCACAGAATATTTTTTTGTCGGCGGAATTTCTGAGACCAGCTGGTCGTATTTTTGAAAAATATTTCGTAATATTACATTTACAAAACCAGTTTGATGTTTATTTATAATTTTTGCAGTTTCTACAGCTTCAAAAACTATTCCTGAATAATCGCCCTCTTTATTCAATAAAAATTGTGCAACAGAGATTCTGAGTAATTGTTTTATTTTTCTCTTTTTTATGTTTGAAGCGTTTTTCTCTATTAAATAATCTATAAAAATAAGATTTTTTAATGTCGTATGTATTATATTTGTTATGAACGATTTTTCTTTTTTATTATAACCTTTAGTTGAAAAGTAATAGTTAAGCTGAAGATTGCTGTATTTTCCTCCTGCAATTATTTCATCCAATAAATTTGTTAAATCTAATTTTATATTATTCACTTTGTCTCCTTAAAATTTCTATATGTTTGAGATCTGGGAGTTTACCTCCTAATATATTATAACACATAATCTGCGATTATTGTAGAAAACAAAGTATTTTATAAACATTTTTTAGATAAAAAAATATTGAAAATATATTTTATATTTCATTAAATGATTTATTGTGTTTTAACTAAGTGATAATATTACAAAAAATATATTTTATTTATCGGGGAGAAAAGGTTTTTCAAATGAAGAGAATGGCAAAAATATCTTACACTATAATAAGTGTTTTTATTTTATAAAGTGCATAAAATGTGATTAACAGTAAATATGATCTCCAGTTTAAAAAATCACATTATGTTATGGTATATGTGAAAAGCTCTTTGAAGTAAGTAATTTTATGAAATTAATTTTCATTTTTCTAATTTTTTCTCTACTGTAGTCTGAATCACTTTTCAGAATATATTTTCAATTAATACAACATTTTTTTAGAAAAAAAGCTCTCAGATAATACTTTCAGTTTATAATTTTAGTTTCAAATCATTTTTGACTTTGATGCTATAGTATTCATGTATAATAAAAAAATTTCTTTTTTATAAAATATACACCGCATAAATAAAATTAATATTACAGCTTAATTCCTGTATCTTCCAATAATTTAAACAACAATATGTAAAAATTCTAAAGACTGTTCACAGCTTTTATGAAATGTTCTGTAGAAATGCTCTAACTATAATTTATATTATTAAACCTAATCATTTTTTTTAATAATCTCTATAATGAAAGCCCGGTTTAATTTTAACTCAGAAAAAACTATATAATTCTGAAAAAATTATCCGGGCAATTTATATTAATTTATCTACCAATGTTTACTTAGTGTGCAGCCTAATCCTGAAAGGATTACCATACAGTCCCTTTCAATGTCAGAAATTTTATTGCCGACATATTGTACTATATTATGTCTATCGACAATACATGCTAGTTTACTATCTAAAATATCATTCTTGCTGTCAATATAAATAACATTATTAGAAATTTGTTCTTTAACTGATGAATTAAAAATAATTATTTTTACAAGATCGTTATACTCCAAAGTATCTGAGAGATATTTTATTTCCTCCGGAGTAAAAACTTCAGAACCCAAAATTATTTTTACACTTCTTCTATAAGTGTCAAGTGTGATGGTTTTTCCATTTGCTGTTCCTATAAAATCAGGATATATTTGATCCAGAATCGGTATCATTTTAATCACCTGCCGTTTATATTTTATATTAAAAAAAGTTTTTCAATATTTCATTTAGCTTGCTATGGGCAATATTTACAGCTTCGTTATATTCTCTTGAGCTAAGATCATTTTTTCTAATGACCGCTATATTATAATCTTTATATACCTCATTAATCATTCTAATGATTTTGTTGGTTTCAAAATCTTTACTCTGTAATCCTGAATTTGAAATATAATATAAATAATAAAAATTTTCCATATATTCATCTATTGATATTTTGTCCTCCATGAATTCTTTTGACAAAATTTCCAACAATGTTAACCCTGCATTTTCATATGTAATTTCTGACAGATGAAATTCATTTATAAATTCACTATAGTTTTTATCAAAATTTTTGATATCTTTATTTCCGCCTATATCTGATAACTTTATTAAAGACTTTGATTTATATCCTGAATGTATTAAATCCTTAGCATATTTGCAAATATCGTGATAATCATCTATATACTCACACATATAGCTAATATGTAGATCTTTAGGAGTCTGAATCTTTCTTTTTTTCATTCCAAAAAACCTCCTTGAAAGTAAAAATACAAACTAAATTTTTGATTATACTGTCAGACGCGTCTGACGATATAATTCATCATCAATTTGTTTTAAGTTTTCTTCTATTTCCTTTATTTCTTCTGCTAATTTATCGATAAGATTTTGTTTTCTTTCTTTTTCTTTTAAGAGAAATTCTCTTAAATTAGACTTATCAGATAACTTTTCTTCTTCCTTTGTTTCTTTTATTCTCTTCAAAATTTCAGTAGGATTTTCTGCTTCTAGTACTTCTAATACCTCTGCTTCATCGAAACTCTCTTTTTTTATACCTGTAAATTCTTTTATAATTCTAACTGGAAGCTCAAGAATTCTTTCAGGTTCACGAAGAGTCCCCTGCATTTCCAGATAAAATTGATATCTTCTTACAGCAGTATTGGCTGTATCACGGCTTATGCCCAATAACTCTGTCCACTTTCCGAATGATCCGGATTTATTATTGGCAAATACCTCATTTGCTTCAAATATTGCTTTTGAAAATTTGAAAAGATGTTCTTTTGTTTTTTCTTCATGAAATTTCACATCATTTTCAATACGAATTAATTTGTCAATATCTTCCTGACTTACTACTCCAAGTTCGGAATAATTAATATCCCGCAGACTTTTTATTTCCATGAGAGTGTTATCAGTCGGATTTGAACTTCTAATGTTTAAGTTTAGTTTTTTTAGTTTACTCATTTTAAATTCCCTCTTTTTTCAAAATCTCTCTTCCTAAGCTGATATAATCATTTGCGCCATTTGAATTTGGTGCATAATCAAATATTGATTTATGTTCAAGAATACTTTCCGATAACATAACATTTTTTCTGACAATAGAATTTAACAAAAGTTCTCCGTAAGCCTCTTCCAGATCAGTTTTAACTTTTTCTGACAAAGCTGTTTTCTCCATTCTGGTCAAAATAATTCCGTTGACTTCTTTCTTGAGCTTCTTACTAAAATTAATTGTAGTATTAAGACCATTTATTTCATTTTGTCCGGGAATTAAAATGGAATAAACGTTGGAAGCATATATTGCACTTGTAGTATACGGATTAAAAGCCGGAGCTGTGTCAATAACAGCAATTTCATATAATTCATCTAATTGCGATAAAAATTCATTTAGAATTTCAAAATATAACGGAGACTCAGAAGTCAAAAGCTGCATGTCATTTTCGGCATTCCCTGCAGGAATCAGGTGTAAATTATCGTTAATAACAATTGGTTCATAATCGTCGGTTCTTCCGAGCAAATAATCTCCAATAGTTGTTTTTTTTTCGTCCATTCCAAAATTTCTTACCATATTTTGCTGAGGATCAAGATCTATAGCTAAAGTTTTGTATCCTGCTTTTGAAAAAAAATGTGCCAGATTAAAAGCTGTAGTTGTTTTCCCAACTCCTCCCTTATTATTTATTATAGATATCTTCTTCATTTTATTTCTCTCCTTTTAATAAAAAATTTCACAGATATGTTTTTGAATAAAAATCCATATAATAGAAGTTTACATTATTTTAGCAAATTAATGAAGCAAAATTTTTTCAAAAATAAAAAAATGCTGTTTTCTTTCAGTAAAATCAGCATTTTTATTTTAAAAATATTATATATATTTTTATGTTGAAATTTCAGGAATTGATTTTTCAAAAAAAGATAAATATTTATAGTATAAACATAAATTTTCAAGTTCTGCTATGGGTAAAGTAAGCTATACATAAATAGAGTCAGATTTTACAGCTTATTTTTATCATTTGTTATGTTATTTTTGTCCTGCCAACGATTAAATATTCAGGTTTATTTTAGATGTTAGATTATTTAAAAAATATTTTTTCCGGATCAATTTTGTAATATCGTACTAAAAGACTATATAGTTCAGGGTGCTCTGCTTTCATAAGGGCCGGCTTTTCAAAAAAAGTTTCGGTAGATACAGCAAAGAATTCTGCTTTATTTGTAGTTCCATAAAAATCTATACTGTCATATTCGGCATTTTCCATTTCTTTAATAAGATTATTATATTCTTTATCAAAAGTGTTTTTCCATGTATAGTAATCAGTATTTAGATTTGCCGGAATTCCGTCAGCCTGTCCTGATTGCTGATCAAGCTGATGGGCGAATTCATGAAGAGCTACATTGTGTCCGTCAGAAAAATTTTGAGCTCCATTTACTACATCGCACCATGATAATACCACTACCCCAAAATTCCATGATTCTCCTAAATTTACACTTTTGTTTTGTCCTTTTTGATCAGAAATATACATCTTCGGATATACAACTACAGAAGTCAGATTAGGAAAATAATCAGGATTTTCATCTCCTAATATCAATAGACCGGCCAGTCCAAAAATAGTATATTTTATTTCATCAGTAATTTTAATTCCTATACCGTCTATATCAATAAGCTCTGATAAAATATAAGAATCTGTAATAAGCTTTTCTTTAAAGGTATTATTTAAATGCTCATAGAACAGGAAGTTCTTTTGAAATACTGATTCTATGATACCCTTTCTTTCGGATTTACTGAGCTTCATTTTTATATACTGTATTTTGACGGATCTTCTTTTAACAAAGATACCAATCAAAATAAATAAAATTATCAAGACAATTATAAGAAAAAATATGTCCATAAAATTCCTCCGTTAATATATGGTTTTGAAAAAGCCTGTTCTGACAATGGTAATATTTTTACAGAACAGGCAATATATTTTATTTGTTTAATTTTAGTACTGATAAAAAAGCTTCCTGTGGAATTTCTACATTTCCTATAGCTTTCATACGTTTCTTTCCTTCTTTTTGCTTTTCAAGGAGTTTTTTCTTACGTGAAATATCTCCTCCGTAACATTTTGCAAGGACATTTTTTCTTAATGCTCTTATAGTTTCTCTTGCTATTATTTTGCTTCCAAGAGCGGCCTGAAGCGGTATTTCAAACTGCTGTCGGGGAATTACTTCTTTAAGTCTCTCCACTATGCTTCTTCCACGGTTGAAGGCATGATCTTTATGTGCAATAAATGAAAAAGCATCCACAACATTACCGCTTACAAGTATATCTACTTTAACCAGATCAGATTCCTTATATCCGATCATTTCATATTCAAATGAGGCATAACCTCTTGTCCTTGATTTCAGCTTATCATAAAAGTCTATTACTACGTCTGCCAAAGGAAGATCATATTTTAGCATGGTTCTTGTTTCATCAAGATAAGACATATCAATATAAGTTCCTCTTTTTTCCTGGCATAATTCCATAACATTTCCTACATAATCTCTTGGGACAATTATAGTCCCTTTTATATACGGTTCTTCGATACTTTTTTTCCCGGCTGGAAATTCTGCCGGATTATCTATTATCAAATGTTCCCCTGTTTCTGTAGTTACGTGATATTCTACAGACGGTGCTGTAGAAATAAGATCAATATCAAATTCACGTCTTAGTCTTTCAACTATGATTTCCATATGAAGTAATCCCAGAAATCCGCATCTGAAGCCAAATCCTAAAGCAATGGAAGTTTCGGGAACATATGTAAGTGATGCATCATTCAGCTGTAATTTTTCCAGTGCTTCACGTAAATCTTCATAATCATCAGTAGATATAGGATAAATTCCCGCGAAAACCATACTTTGAGCCGGTCTGTATCCCTCCAGTGGTTTTTCGGCAGGATTCTTAACATGAGTTATGGTATCCCCTACCTGAGTATCTTTTATAGATTTTACTCCGGTAATTATGTAGCCGACACTTCCTACAGAAAGCTCGCTTTTTTCTGTCATTTTAGGAGAAAATATACCTGTTTCCAAAACTTCAAATTCTTTATTGGTAGACATAATTTTTATTTTATCTCCTTTTTTTATTACACCGTCAATGACTCTGACATAGGTAATAACTCCTCTGAAATCATCATAATGAGAATCAAATATAAGTGCTTTCAGCGGTGAAGACATGCCTCCTTTAGGCTCAGGTATGTATTTCACTATTGCTTCCAGAAGATCATCAATTCCAATACCTGTTTTTCCTGAAACCAGAACAGCATTGTCAGTAGGCAGACCGATAATATCTTCTATTTCCAGCTTTACTTTTTCCGGATCAGCTGAAGGCAGATCTATCTTATTAATAACAGGAAGTATTTCAAGATCGTGCTCCAAAGCCAGATATACATTGGCTAGTGTCTGTGCTTCTATCCCCTGAGCTGCATCTACGACTAAAAGAGCTCCGTCACATGCTGCAAGTGATCTCGATACTTCATATATAAAATCTACGTGTCCCGGTGTATCTATTAAATTCAGTTCATATTTATTGCCGTCAGCAGCTGTATAATTTAAAGTAACAGCCTGGGCTTTTATTGTAATTCCCTTTTCTCTTTCCAAATCCATACTATCCAATAACTGTTCCTTCATTTCTCTTTCTGTAACTGTTCCGGTCATTTCCAGCAGTCTATCAGCAATTGTAGATTTACCATGGTCAATGTGAGCAATTATTGAAAAGTTCCTTTTGAGATTTTGCATCTTTATTTTCCTCCATTTTATATTTCTATATCATTATATATTATAGCGGGAGATATTTCAATAAATAAAATTTTGCTTTCCCCTGTCTCAGGCATTTTTAGCTAAAACACTTCTAACTGAATAATATAGAAAATAAACATAAAAATATTTATATTATCGTATCAAATATAATAAAAATGATTTTTCATTCTATTGAAAATATGATATAATTATTAAGAATAATTGTTCTAATAATATTTTATTATCTTATAAATGTTGTTTTTATTTTTGAAATTTATCCATCTTAAGGAGGTAAAATGTTTAAAGAATTCAAGGAATTTATCTCAAAAGGCAATGTAATCGATCTAGCTGTAGGGGTTATTATAGGCGGTGCTTTTGGTAAAATAGTCACTTCACTGGTAGATAGCATAATCATGCCTGTTTTGGGTCTGATTCTCGGCAAAATAAATTTTCAGGAGCTCAAACTGGTCTTAAAGCAATCAGACGGTGTAAATCCGGAGCTTGCTATATCATACGGTCTATTTATTCAAAATGTAATAAATTTTTTATTGATAGGATTTGTTTTGTTCCTGATGGTAAAATCTATTAATAAGTTTAGAAAAAAAGAAGAAGCTTTGGAAGCTGAAGAAAAACCAACTCTTGATCAGGAGCTTTTGAGGGAAATCAGAGATCTTCTAAAAAAATAGAAAATATTATTATTAAATTTAGTACCTTATCTAAGCATTTTTCAGATGAGGCACTAGTGTTTTTACTGACATGAATAATACTGAGTCAGACAAAGCACCGGTGGCTTTAAGGAAAGGAAATAAAGTGAATTACAGGAAACTGAAAATCTTTTATTCGGTGTCTGAGACACTGAATATGACAAAAACCTCAAAAAAAATGTATATAAGTCAGAGTGCTGTCAGCCAGATAATTAAAGAGCTCGAAGAAGACTTGGGAGTTATTTTGTTTGAGCGGATTTACAAAAAGTTATATTTAACAGAAGAAGGCATGCTCTTTAAAGAATATACAAGAAGAATTTTAAATATGTGGGATGATATGAATGAACATATGCAGAGTAAAAAGAAAAATATATTAATCAAAGTCGGAGGAAGTACCATAAGCGGAATTTATCTATTACCCTATCTTTGTAAAAACTTTTCTACTATCTATAATAATGTAAATTTCAATATCCAGATTGATAATACTACTAAGATAATAAAAAAAGTTCTTGAGAACGATATTGATATAGGAATAATAGACGGAATTATGCCTAATAATAATGAAATAATCTCAATAGAAATGCAAAAGGATTATTTAAAAGTAGTTACACCAAACATAGAAAAATTCAAAAATAAAGAAAAATTTGCTATAGAAGACTTTAAGCATGAGAATATGATATTAAGGGAAGAAGGCTCAGGAACCAGAAAGACTGTAGACGAATATATTGAAAGATTGAAAATAAAGACTGAAAATAAAATGGTCATAGGAAATAACGAAGCAATAAAAAAGATGGTGGAAATTGGCTTGGGAATAACCATAATATCTACTCTGGCAATAGAAAATGAGATACTTGAAGAAAAACTTCTTGCTTTTAATGTAACAGATACAGAAATAAGCAGAAATTTTCATATAATCATACATAAAGATAAATATATCTCATCAATGCTGAATAATTTTATTGATTTATTAAAAAGAGGTTTTTAAGATAATACTCTTATATTTAACATACACTACAAGCATACTAATAGAAAACAAATTTTAAACTAAGAATAAAAGTTTGATTTTTTCTAAATTTAAAGTTATAATAACACTATAATTAAACTAGGAGGAGAAAAAATGACAGGAACATACTCAGAAGAAATATTAAATAATCTAAAAAAACATGACTTTAATGTGGAATTTTCAGTTTTAAAGCATGACTATACTATTCCGGTATTTTACACAAAGGTAAAGCTTATTGATAAGGCTGGAAGAGCTGTAGAAGGAATTGGATTCAGCGATGTGGAACCAATTAAAGCTGAAGAGAATGCAATAGAAAATGCTATTCACATATATGAAAATTATTCTGATATTACTGTAGAATCGAATCTTTTGTATCTGGATCAGGTTCAGATTATTATTTCTACAAATGTAACGAAAAATGATAAATATGCTAAAAATGTATTAACAGTTATTAAACCAAGTGATGACACAGAAATTATAGACATATTAAAAACTGCATTACTAGATGGATTAGAAAAAGGATTAAGCCTATTATAAAAAGTGACTGCACTTAGCAGTCTTTTTTTATGTTTCATTTTAGACCAATCGGTCTTATTTTTTTGTAAAAAATATAAAAAGTTAAAATAATATTTAATATAACTGACAATTTTCTTCGGCTGTTCGGATGCATCATAACTGCAAACCGACATCATCATTTCGAACTACTCTTTTACATATTCAAAATTAAAAAATAAATCATGAATTGCTATACTTGCATTTTTATCTAAAATGTATCGTATAAATTATCAGAAGTCTTCAAAGCTATAAATTTTTAAAAACTAATAAAACTATTTATTTCTGTTTCAGTATATTTTTTTAAATTTAGTCATACTGCTGCAGGATCAGTAATAAAAGTTTTCTTAGAAAAATCATATGAGATTCTATTATTTTGTTAAAGTATAAACAATCTTACATATGCTAGATAAAGTTTCATAATTATAATATAGCTTTCCATTGCAGCTGATTTACTAAATCAGTTATTTTAATCTTTAGAACTTAAGAAATCAAAAATATTGTCATAAATAACATCAGAAAAAGCAAACACAATCACTTAAACCACTCCCTCTCACAAAAAATAAAAAAAGTTTTCCACATCCGGAAGTTTAAAAGTCCTGTTTTTTAACATTTCCACGTTGTACTAAAAATTAGAACCTCTAAAATCAACGTTCAGAAAAAATAAACAAACCAAAACTTTTCCACATTTCTACATCATATTTTTTAAACCATTTTATAGTTTTGCGATAAACCTAAAATCAGTTTAATGTTCCATGCCCCTACAACGTCTGTTGCTTTTCATCAATGAATGTTGCAAAATAGCAATATCTTGTTTCTCAATAATATGACAAAAATTATTTAAATGCCCTATTCTATTAGCCTATTATTGTTTATACTCTGCCGCTATTACTAATTTTATAAAAAAAATACCCCTGATATTTAATCAGAAGTATTTTAATGATTTAGTTTATCCAAACATGTTTATTTTTTGTTTTATTATTTTTGGAGACCACAGTAATAGATAAACTACTGCAAATATTATTAATTTTATAACTATAGATATTCTAAAGTCTCCTATTTCTGGTATAAATGATGAAACTATATATGCTATTCCCGATATGATCAATGTAATAACTATAAATTTAACATATTTCAGAAAGTCTAATTTTATATAGTTTTTATTTAGTGAGAGTAAAAGTATAAGATAATTCACCATTGCAGCTGTTGAAGTGGCAAATGTCAGCCCCATGTGTTTATATTGTTTGTAAAGAAGAAAATCCAAGGCTATATTTATCCCTATTCCTACAAATGACGATATAACCGGTCTTTTTCTGTCCTTAAATACATAATGACTCCTTGTGAGCAGGTGTATTGTTGAAAAAAACAATAATCCTACTGAATAGAATGTCAGAGCCTGAGATGTCACCACTATCATATCTTCACTGAAAGCTCCCCTTTTGTATATTAGTGATACTATTTCTTTTGAATAAAATATTAGTACTATCTGTGATGGAATGACGAAAAATGCCAGCATATTCAGTCCTCGTTCGATTTGGCTCTTTACGACATTCATCTGCTTCTTAACGGCGGCTTGTGATAAATTTGGAAATATTACGACCGATAATGATATTGCAAATACCCCTATAGGCAGTAAATATAATCTGCTCGAATAATTCAAAGCACTGACTGTTCCTGCTGTTAATGCCGCTGCAAACCGTGTATCTATCATTTCATTAATCTGATATCCAAAAATTCCTATAAGAGTGGGAATCATCAGTAGAAACATTTCTCTAATATACTTATCCTTTATATCGAAAATAAGTTTATATCTTTTTACTATCATAAAAAACTGCGGAAGCTGCATTAATAATTGAAACAGCCCGGATAAAAGAACTGAAACTCCTAAACCATATATCCCGTATTTTTTCCCGAACAATAATACTCCGCATATAATTGTAAGGTTAAAAACAAGTGCTGTTGATGTAGAAATCACAAATTTTTTAAAATTATTTAAAACTGCTGATACTATTCCAGATAATGATATAAATAAAAAGTAAAAAGCCATTATCTTTAATAAATTATTCGCTACATTGAACCGAGCCTCATCTTTAAAACCTACAAATATTTTCAGCATATATTCCGAAAAAAATATCATAAATATTGATACTGTGGTGGAAAAGGCAAATACCAGATTTAAAACTGAGAATATAAGGTCATCGGCTTTGTCTTTCCCTTCAAGCTCCCTTTTTTCATTATATAAAGGGATAAATACCGAGCCTAATGCTCCCTCTCCTAAAAGCTGTGTAAAAAAATTGGATATTTTGAATGCTCCGAAATATGCATCTGTCATTCCTGTTGCTCCAAAAAAACTCCCTATAAGTATTTCCCTGACCAGACCCAGGATCCTGCTCAGCATATTTATAATCATAACTAACAAACTGGACTTAAACATAATTCAACCTCATAACATAAAATTCATTTTCTTCAAACTGTATATCAATTACTCCGTCTTTAAAGAGATCCAGTATACATAAAAATAGTGATACTATACGCAAACGTGTGTATTTATTCTTTAGTAACATATTAAAATTAACCCTTTCTTTAGTATTTATCATTTCGTAGACCTCTTTATAAGCTTCTTCAATTGTATATTCTTCTTCAAGCTCTACTTTTATAGTAATTTTTACTTCTTCTTTCAGGAGATTTTTGAAATGAGAAAACAAATTATTTATGCTCAAAGCTGACAGATCGTAGTCTATCTCAGATGGAACAACACTTTGCAGCCCTGATCTTTTATAGGCAATATTATATTCATTTTCATATTCTGCCATTTTTTCTGAAATTTCTTTAAATAATTTATATTCTATAATCCGTTTTTCCAGATCTTCTTCCCTTTCCTCTTTCTTTCCTTTATTTAATATGGAATAGGCTTTAATTTCTATTAATTCGGTAGCCATTACAAGAAATTCAACTTTTACTTTAAGATTCAGCTCCTGCGCTTTCTTTATATACATTAAATAATCTTCTATAATCTGAAATATATCTATTTTTGTAATATCCATTTTATTTTTTTCGACTAAATGTATTAAAAGATCAAGAGGACCTTCAAAATTTTCGAGTTTTATCTGTATTGCCATACTCATCTTTCACTTTCTTTTTCCAGTATTTTACATCATTGCCTATCTTTTCGACCAGTTGGTCTATTCCGTTAAATTTTATCTCATCACTGATTTTTTCAAGAACATAAATTATAATTTTTTCTCCATAGATAAATTTGTCAAAATCAAGAATATGTACTTCTACACTCAGCTCCCCGGGTTTTAATGTAGGGTTTTTCCCAAGATTCATTACTCCGTTATAAATGTTATTGTCACCTTCTATTTTTACATACACGCCATACACTCCAAATGGCGGGTAAACTTTATTTTCAAATATAAGATTAGCTGTTGGAAATCCCATCTGACGAGCCATCTTTTTTCCGTGTACTACTTCTCCCGCTATAATCGGATAATGCCCCAGAAGTTTTGTTGCTTCTGAAAGATTACCATTTTCTATATATTTTCTTACACGGGTACTGCTTATTACCTCTCCGCTTTCATCTTTCACAGAGTCTATGACTACGACTTTTACGTTTTTTTCCAGTCCGAGTTTTTTTAATAAATCTGTATTACCTGACTTATTTTTTGAAAATGTAAAGTCAAATCCACATATAACTTTATCTGAATGAAGTCTGTCTATTATTATTTTCTGAATAAACTCTTCAGGTGATAAATTTTTTACCTCATCAAATTCTTCAAAATAGACATAATCCAGATTAAATTTTTTGAGTAATAAAATCTTCTCTTCATTATTAGTCAAAAGTTTTATATTTTGATTGGTATGTGTTTTGAAAGTATAGAGTACAGTCTTATATTCCGTATCTTCAGAACATTCAATTCCTCTTTTTATTAGTTCCTGGTGACCAAGATGTATCCCGTCAAAATTTCCGAGTATTATGATATTTTTTTGTTTTTTCAGCTCTGAAATATTGTTTTTATCAATTATTTTCATTTTATTATCCTCCATCAAACTCCTTATATTATAGTATATTCTAATTGTAGAAAGCAAGACGTTATTATTTTTTTTATTTGATATGAAATAAATTATCTGTTATTATTATAAATATATATAACAAAAGGAATGAAAAATATGAAAAATGATCTTTTAAATCTGCTAACTGGCTGGCAAAAGCTGAAATCAAGAAAACATAACCTTTTATTGATATTTTACAGTTTATTAACAGGTACACTTTCAGGAGCCGTAGTTATTTTATACAGGCTTGGACTTGATAAAATCGTAATTTTGAGAGAAAAGCTTTTTGAAAATTTATCTGTTTGGAGTTTTTGTGCAGGCATTTTTATATTTATACTCATTGGTATTATTCTACAGTTTCTTGTTATGAAATTCCCTCTTATTTCCGGAAGCGGAATACCTCAGGTAAAAGCACTGCTCATGCAGAAAATACATTTTCGCTGGCTCCCTGAACTTATTTTAAAGTTTTTCGGCGGGCTTTTGAGTATTGGTGTAGGTCTGTCCCTTGGAAGAGAAGGTCCGTCGATACATCTTGGTGCTCTCGTAGGTGAAGGAATAAATGAAGTAACAGGGCGTTCTGAAATGGAAAAGAAATATTTTATTACCTGTGGTGCCAGTGCAGGACTTGCTGCTGCTTTTAATGCCCCGCTTGCAGGAGTTATATTTGCTCTTGAGGAATTGCATAAGTTTTTTTCACCTCTTTTATTAATTTGTACTTTAATAGCAAGTATTACAGCAGATTTTCTGACAAGAATTTTTTTGGGATACCACCCTGTCTTTAATTTTGAAGTAACTGCCCCTACTGAATTTAATCCTCTGACGGAAATTTTTCTTATCCTCATATTTGGGATAATAATGTCTTTTATGGGAAAACTCTTTAGTGATAATCTGATAAAATTTCAGAAAGTATATAAAAAAATAGATCTGAATCCTTATCTCAAAGTGGCTGGCTTAATGCTCATAGCTTTTTTTACAGCTTTTCTTTTTAAAGATATTACAGGAGGCGGACATAATCTTATAGAAAAAATAACTCAGTATCCTACTCCGGTACTTATATTATTTTTACTTCTTGCAGGAAAATTTATATATACTCTTATATCTTACAGCAGCGGCTTTCCCGGAGGTATATTTCTTCCTATGCTTGTCATTGGAGCTTTATTAGGGAAAATTTATGGAATATTTATAGTAAATTTATTTGGTGTTTCTGATATTTATATTACACATTATATAATTTTGGGAATGGCTGCTTATTTTACAGCTGTAGTAAGAGCGCCGATTACCGGAATAATTTTGATTCTGGAGATGACAGGAAATTTTTCACATTTATTTGCTCTGACATTTATATCGGCCGTATCATATATTATAACTGAATTTATTAATCTGGAACCTGTTTATGATGTTTTGTTTAATAATATGTCTTTTGCTTCTAATAAGGATATGAATAAAGAAAAAAAGATAATTACAATTACGATACCGGTAATAGCAGATTCTAAACTTTCAAATAAAATGGTGAGAGATTTGAAGTGGCCTGCTGATACACTTCTTGCCGGTATAAGACGGGACGGAAATGAATTTATACCAAACGGAAATACAATTTTGAAGAACGGGGATCTTCTAGTCATTCTGACTGATAAGGAGAAAGCTTCTGTTATTGCATATTATCTCTATGAAATGGGTACTATAGTAAAATTTTCAAAAAAAAATGAACCAAAAAAGGAGTGACTCTTATAAACAGTGCCGCTCCTCTTCATTATATTAAAAATTCCTTACCATACTCTGCCGCTTTTTCAAATCCAAGTCTGCTGTAAAATGCTGTATGACCTAAAACTACTATGCTCTTCTCATTCAAATATTTCAGTTTTTTTTATCAGTCCGGTACCTATGTCGGTCTTCTGTTATTCCGGAAGCCACACATCGGAGCTAAAGCAGGTAATTACTATCACCTGTTTTTATCCTGCTGTACATAATATGTCTGATTATTTTCCCATTATTTTCTGCTATAAGAAAAAGTATAAATTTTTTTCCCTTTCTGATGTTATCTGTCAGCTTGCTTTCATAATCTCCGTTAATGCATGCCGAATATCATCAAGGTCTTTTTTTTCTTCTTTCCTTATTATCATTTGAATCTCTTCCTTTATTTATATAAACTTCATTTATTTTCCCGTTTTTATCAAAATGAATACCCTCCTGCTCAAGCATTTCACGCTGAAATTGTCCTGCTTCCCCTGACAGGCTTATCTTTCCCTGCGAATTTATAACCCTGTGCCACGGCAGTCCGTATTTTTCACTACAGCTGTGCAGAATCCGCGATACTTCTCTGGCTCCTCTGTTTTTTCCGGCTGTTTTGGCTATGTCCCCGTATGACATTGTTTTGCCGCTAGGGATAGATTTTATTATTTTTATAACTTTTTTTGTATAATCATTCATATTTTCCCTCAGAAATAATATTTTTTTATATAAAAACAGCAGATAACAAAATACCTGCTGCTATTCTTTTTATTTTATTACTTTATTAAGTTTAATGATAATGGGAATTTATAATGTTCTCCGTCTTTAGCTTTTACTAATGCAAGTATTTCAAATATTAAGCAGCAAATTCCTAAAGCCATCATCAAAAAGAAACCTATTACAAGGAAAACTAATATAAACGAAACCGCATAACCTATAATAAGAGTTATTTGAAAATTCAGGTCATTTTTAGCTTCTTCTTTTAAAAATTCAGAACTGTCACCTAATGCAAAATAAAAAATCAATGATGGTAGAAAACCAAAAAATATAGATAATACGTGCATAATAACTGCTTTATTTCTATCATCGGCTGTTACTTCCATTACATCTGCCATTGTCTGATCAAAACCTGATTTTACCTGTTCCTTTACTTCAGAAAATTTCTCTTTGGCAGCTTCACCTGTCTGCTTCATATCTTCTCCTGCTTCATGTGCATATTCCTTTACGTCATCTACCGTCTTATCTAATTTTATTTTAGCATTATCTGCTTTTTCCTCTACATTATCTTTAACATCTTCCAACTTATCTTTCATATCACTCATTGTTATTCCTCCAGTCATATTGTTATATTATTTCATGATTATTATATCATAAAGTAGTTATGAAACTCAAATAAGAAAAATAATTTATTCTGTAATTTTTTCTATAAAATATTTATGGACTCTGGTATCCTTTGTCAATTCAGGATGAAATGCAGTAACCAGAATATTTTTTTCTTCTGCAGCAATTATTTTCCCCTTAACTTCCGATAATATTTTCACATTATTTCCTGCTGATTTTATATACGGAGCTCTTATAAAAACCATTGGTATTTTTCCTATACCTTGAAATTCTTCTTCGGTGACAAAGCTTCCCAGCTGTCTGCCGTAGGCATTTCTTTGAACTTCAATATTCATACATCCAAGATGAATTCTTTTATCATTTTCAATTTTTTTAGCTAACAATATCAGACCGGCACAAGTACCAAACACAGGAATTCCATTTTCGATCATATCTTTTAGTTCTTCCATCATATCCAGATCATTTAGGAGCTTACCAATTACTGTACTTTCACCGCCGGGTATAATTAGACCGTCTGGTCGCTTTTTAAGATCTGATTTTTTTCTTATCTCGTAAGAATCTGCTTCAAGTTTATCCAAAATATCTTTATGTTCTTTAAAAGCTCCCTGAAGTGCCAAAATTCCAATATTCATTTTACTTTCCTCTTTCAGCCATTAATATTTGAATTTCGCTTTCATTAATCCCCACCATTGCTTCACCAAGATCTTCAGATATTTCTGCCAGAATTTTCGGATCATTATAATTTGTTACGGCTTTTATAATTGCCTGTGCTCTCTTTTTTGGATTTCCGGATTTAAAAATTCCAGATCCGACAAACACTCCTTCTGCACCAAGCTGCATCATTAATGCTGCATCTGCTGGAGTAGCTACACCACCGGCTGCAAAGTTTACGACAGGAAGTTTTCCATTTTTATGTACAAAATTAATGATATCATATGACACCTGAAGTTCCTTTGCAGCAAAATATAATTCGTCTTCATTCATATTTTGCACTTTTTTGATTTCACTCATCATTGCACGCATGTGTCTTACTGCCTGAACAATATCGCCTGTTCCGGGTTCTCCCTTTGTTCTTATCATAGAAGCCCCTTCCTGAATTCTTCTGAGTGCTTCGCCCAAATCCTTTGCACCGCATACAAAAGGTACCTTGAATTTAGTTTTATTTATATGATATTTATCATCTGCCGGTGATAAAACTTCACTTTCATCTATATAATCTATCTCAAGAGCTTCCAGAATCTGAGCCTCTACAAAATGTCCGATTCTTGCTTTTGCCATTACCGGAATACTAACTGCCTCCTGTATTCCTTTTATCATTTTAGGATCACTCATTCTTGAAACTCCCCCGGCTGCTCTTATATCAGCAGGAATTCTTTCCAGAGCCATTACAGCTGCCGCCCCGGCTTCCTCTGCTATTTTTGCCTGTTCAGGATTGGAAACATCCATTATTACACCGCCCTTTAACATTTGAGCCAAGTTTTTGTTAAGTTCATATCTTTCATTTTCCATTTTTTACTACTCTCCTTTTCATAAAATATATATAATAAAATTACATACTCTTACATCAAAATTTTTCAGGATATTATTTTACTTCAATATCCTGAAATTCTGATTTTTTTAAAATTTTTATTTTCTTAAACCCTGTTTCTTTAATTACTTCCATTGATTCATCAAAATAATAATCCAGGTTTTCTACCGAATGAACGTCAGAATTTAATGTAATAGGAATATTCTTTTCCAGAATAAGCTTTAGAATAAATTTCGACGGATATGGAAAATCTGTCCATCCTCTCGACATTGCCCCGGTATTTACTTCTATTATCGAATTACTTCTTTTTATTTTATCCAGTGTTTCATCAATCAAGCTTATGTACCATTCCTCAGTTTCATCAAAATATCTGTTATCAGAATTGAATTTTTTTACCAGATCAATATGACCTATAATATCAGGTTCCTGTTCTTCAATCATTTTTAACAGGGTTTCATAGTATTTTTTTATATAATTTTTTACACCGCCAAAAGCTTTTATACCTTCTTCGGTTATTTCCGGAGAACTGTCAATACTGTAATATTCCCCGGTAGTATCATTTTTTATCAAATGGACAGACCCCAGAGTATAATCCAAAGATAATTTTTCCTTTATATCTTTTTTATAACCGGAATAATAATCTGTTTCCAGACCAATATAAACTTCAATATCACCTTTATATTTTTCTCTTAAACCCTTTAATTCTTTTATATATTCCAGAGTTCCCTCCTCGCTCATTCCCCAGTCTTCGCCAAGAGTACCCGGAATATAAGAATGTCCTGAAAACCCTATACTTATAAATCCAAGTTCTATTGCCCTTTTTATATAGTCTTCAGCACTGTTATTACCATCACAGTAAAGTGTATGAGTGTGTAAATTTGATAAAAATTTCATACTGCCTCCTTTATTTCATTTTTTCCTGTTTTACTTTCTTATCTACAACCTGTCTTTTCTTTAATTCTTCCTTTATATCAGTGAGAGTAATATCTTTCTCTATCATAAGCACCATTGAATGATATACAAGATCTGCAAGCTCATAAACTAATTCTTCATTTCCCATATTTTTGGCGCCTATTATTACTTCTGTACACTCTTCTCCTATTTTTTTCAGTATTTTATCCAGACCTTTTTCAAATAAGTAAGACGTATAAGAATTCTCAGTATTATTTGTCTTTCTCTCTTTTATCAGATCATATAACTTCTGAATAGAAAAATTTTCTTCCCGTGTTTTGAAAATCAAGTTGTTAAAACATGATTCGGCACCTGTGTGACACGCCGGACCGTCCTTTATTACTTCAACTACAAGCGAATCATTATCACAGTCAGACTTTATACTTACCACGTGCTGATAATTTCCGGAAGTCTCGCCTTTTCTCCATAATTCATTTCTGCTTCTGCTGTAAAAACATGTTTTTCCTTCATTTATTGTTATTTTCAGGCTTTCAGAATTCATATATGCCACAGTCAGTACTTCTTTGGTATAATAATCCTGAATTACTGCCGGGATAAGACCATTGCTGTCAAACTTCAATTCTTTTATGTTATTATATAATACCATATTTCCTCCTATATTCTTACTACTATATTATTTTTTTCCAAATATCTTTTCAAATCCATTATATCTATTTCTTTAAAGTGAAATATAGAAGCAGCAAGTCCCGCATCTACCCCCTCAAGCATAAAAACATCCTTGAAATGTTCCATATTGCCTGCACCGCCTGAGGCTATTACAGGAATACTCAGATTTTTACTTATATCTTTTAATAGTTCCAAATCAAAACCATTTCTTACCCCATCTGTATCAATACTGTTTACTACAAGTTCTCCTGCACCGTTTTTTTCACCCAGCTCTGCCCATTCTATCGCATCTATTCCGGTATTTATTCTGCCTCCATTGGAAAAAACACAATATTTTCCATCTACTCTTTTTATATCTATTGATAAAACCACACACTGGTTACCATATTTTTCAGCAGCTTCTTTTATCAATCCGGTATTTTTTATTGCCCCGGAATTTACACTTACTTTATCAGCACCTGCTTTTAATACAGCATCAAAGTCTTCCACACTATTTATCCCGCCTCCGACTGTAAGGGGAATAAATACTTCTCTTGCCACATTTTTTAGTACATCTATAAAGATTCCCCTCTTTTCGTAGGAAGCAGTTATATCATAAAATACCAGCTCATCAGCACCAGATTCATTATAAAATTTTGCAAGCTCCACAGGATTATCTACATCCTGAATACCTTTAAAATTTTTTCCTTTTACTACTCTCCCGTCTCTTACATCAAGACAGGGAACTATTCTTTTTGTTATCATTAAATTTTCCTCCTGAATTTTATTCGGCTGTTTTTATAATCTCTTCCAGATTCAGAGTATTCTCATATATAGCCTTACCTACTATTGCTCCGTATATATTTAATGATTTAAGCTCGATTATCTCATCCTTATATGTAATTCCGCCTGATGCAGTTATCTTTGACTTTATTACTTTACTTAATTTTCTGTATATTTCTATGTTAGTTCCGCTCATTTTACCATCTTTTGAGATATCAGTATAGATAATATTATCTACTCCAATGTCCGATAATGTTTTGCAAAATTCAAAAGAATCTATGGATTTTACTTCTTTCCAGCCGTTTACTGCTACTTTTTGATCATGTGCATCTACAGAAACTGCCACCTTATCCTTATATTTATGTACCATTTCTACAAGAAATTCCGGATTTTCTATTGCGGCCGTTCCCAGTATGACTCTATTTACTCCAAGCTCCAGATATTTTTTTATTCTTTCTTCATTTCTTATACCGCCGCCTACCTGAATAAATAAGTCACTATTTTCTACAAGCATTTTTATAGTTTCAAAATTTTCCGTTTTCCCGCTGCTGGCACCGTCAAGATCCACTACATGAAGATATTGACTGTTATTTTTTTTAAAAAATTCAAGAACCTCAGCAGGATTTTTAAAATATACTTTTACCTGGTTATAGTCTCCTTGTGTTAATCTCACTGCTTCTCCGTTTTTCAAATCTATTGCCGGAAATATTATCATTTATATCATCTCCCCGAAAGCTTTTAATATATTTAATCCTGTTTTTCCGCTTTTTTCAGGATGAAACTGTATTCCGTAAATATTATTATTTTTTACTATTCCCGGAATTTTTATGTCATAATCTGAACAGGCTATTACAGAATCATTACAGTTTTCTGCATAATATGAATGCACATAATATACATATTCACCTACATTTATATATTTCAGAATTTTATCCTCTTTTAGAAATTCCAGACTGTTCCATCCCATATGAGGTACTTTTAATTTTTTATTTTTCAAATTATCTTTCATAGAAACTATATCCCCGTTTATAAGTCCAAGTCCTTTATATTCTCCATATTCATAGCTTTTATCAAATAAAAGCTGCATTCCCAGACATATTCCCAGTATCTTTTTCCCATTTTCTGCTTCTTCCTTTACAATAGTCCCCAAACCTGTCTTATTAAGAATGTCTATTGCATCTCTGAATGCTCCTACTCCCGGAAGTATCAAGGCATCTGCCTTTCTTATTTCACTTTCACTGTTTGTAAATATATTTCCCAGTCCTGTATAGTCAAGTGATGATTTCAGTGAAAATAAATTGCCTACACCATAATCTATCACTGCTATCATGCTAACACTCCTTTGGTAGACAGTATTTCATCCTTAAATTTTTCATCTATTTCTATTGCCTGTGCAATAGCTCTGGCAAATCCTTTGAAAACAGACTCTATTATGTGGTGTGAATTCTCTCCGTAGAAAGTTTTTATATGTATTGTAGCTTCTATTCCTCTTGTAAATCCAAGAAAAAATTCTTTTACCAGCTCTGTATCAAAGCTTCCTACTTTTTGTGTAGGAATATCAACATCAAACTTTAAATATGACCGCCCGCATATATCTACAGCAACAAGTGTTAATGCTTCATCCATAGGCATGTAAAAGTTGCCGTATCGGTTTATTCCTCTCACATCTCCAAGTATATCCGCAAAGCATTTTCCGATTACTATCCCTATATCCTCTACTGAGTGGTGATAATCTACATCAATATCTCCGTTACAGATTACCTCCATATCAAATCTCCCGTGTTTAGTAAACAGATCGAGCATATGATTAAGAAATGCTATTTTTGTGTCATTTTTATATTTTCCGGTTCCGTCCAGATTTAGCTTCACGCTTATATCCGTTTCATTGGTTTTTCTTTCTATTATTGTTTCTCTCAAGATTATTCCTCCTAATATTTCATCTGATTTAGATTCAAAATAATTAATATGATAATATCAAAGCTTATTTACTCTGTTTTAAAATTTCTTTTATTTTCTGCTCAAATATTTCCATTTCTTTTTCAGTACCTATTGTTATTCTTATAAAATTATCTATTCCCGGCTTTTTAAAATATCTCACAAGAATTCCGCTGTCTTTTAATTTTAGATATAATTCCTCACCAGAGATTCTGCTGTGGCTCACAAATAAAAAGTTCGCTTTGGAATCCGGGACAAAAAAGCCGTATTCTTTTAAGACTTTTTTTGTTTTTTCTCTTGTTTTTATAAGTGCCTCTACAGTTTTTAGAAAATATTCCGAATCTTTTACTGCGGCAGTACCTGCTTTTATAGATAATCTGTTAATTGTATAGGAATTAAAAGAAAATTTTACTTTATCCAGACCGTCTATAAGCTCTTTATTTCCTGCTGCAAAGCCTAAACGCATCCCTGCAAGAGCTCTTGATTTTGAGAATGTCTGAATTACCAGAAGATTATCATATTTTTTTGTTAATTCCAATACAGATTCACCGCCGAAGTCTATATATGCTTCATCTATAATTACTATATTATCTTTATTGGCAGCTATTATTTCTTCAATTTGATCTCTTCCCAGTGCAATACTTGTAGGTGCATTGGGATTAGCCAGTATTATTCCGCTGTCCAGATTTTTATAATCCTCAGTTTCTATTTCAAAATTTTTATTCAGAGGAATTGTTTCAGGCTTCAGATCAAATAAATCTGAATACACCGGATAAAAGCTGTATGTTATATTTGGATAATATATTTTATCTCCGCTGTTAAAATAGGTCATAAAGGCAAAAGCCAAAATCTCGTCAGAACCGTTTCCTATAAATATGTTCTCAGTCTTTAGACCGTAAAAAGAAGCAATTTCATTTTTCAGCTCTGACACATCAGGATCAGGATAAAGCCGTAAATCTTCAAAATCATAATTTTTTATTATATCCTCCACCATAGGCGAGGGTGAATAAGGAAACTCGTTTGTATTTAGTTTTATATATTTTTTGTCCTTCGGCTGTTCTCCCGGAGTGTATGGAACCAGCTCCTTTACTTTATTATTCCAGAATCTGCTCATTTTTTACCACCTTCAAATCTTATTCTCACTGACTCTGCATGTGCATTAAGCCCTTCCTTTTCCGCAAAGCATATTATCTTATCCTTTACTTTTTCCAGTGCTTCTTTAGTGTAATAAATTACTGAAGACTTTTTTATAAAATCATCCACTGAAAGCGGTGAAGAAAATTTTGCAGTTCCGCTTGTCGGCAGTGTATGATTCGGACCGGCAAAATAATCCCCCAGTGCTTCCGGAGTATTATTACCCAGAAATATCGATCCTGCGTTTTTTATTTTTCCAAGAATGGAAAACGGATCATTTACACATAATTCCAAATGCTCCGGTGCTATTTCATTGCTGATTTTCACTGCCTCATCTATTGTTTCCGTTATTATTATTCTTCCGTTATTTTTTAGAGACTCCTTTGCTGTATCTTTTCTTGGAAGCCTTTCAAGCTGTTTTGCCAGTTCATTTTTTACTTTTTCGGCAATTTCCTCACTCGTTGTGACCAATACACTTGCTGCAAGCCTGTCATGCTCTGCCTGTGATAAAAGATCAGCTGCTACATTTTCCGGAACGGCATTTTCATCTGCTATTACAAGAATTTCGCTTGGACCGGCCACCATATCTATATCTACCTCGCCGTAAACCATTTTCTTTGCCATAGCGACATATATATTTCCGGGACCGGTTATTTTATATACTTTAGGAATAGTCTCCGTCCCGTAGCTCAAGGCTGCTATTGACTGTGCTCCCCCGATTTTGAAAATTCTGTCTGCTCCGGCTATTTTAGCAGCAGCAAGAATAGAATCTTCTATATTCCCCTCTTTGTTAGGAGGGCTTACAAGAATGATTTCTTCCACTCCGGCAATCTTGGCAGGAATTACATTCATTAATACCGTAGAAGGGTAAGAAGCCGTTCCTCCGGGGATATAAATTCCGGCTTTCTCTATAGGATTTATTATTTGTCCCAGCAAAACTCCATCTTTTCCATTTGTAAAAAAATTATTTCTGACCTGTTTCTCATGAAATTTTCTTATATTCCCCGCAGCAGCAAGCAGTACTTCCTTGAATTCTTCATCGATTCTGTTATATGCTTCTTCTATCTCTTCACTGCTTACAGTTAAGCTTTCCAGTTTTACATCAAACATCTCGCTGTATTTGTAAAGTGCTTTATCGCCATTAGCTTTTACATCTTCTATTATCTCTCTTACCTTTTTGTTAATATCCTCATATTCAAACTGGCTTCTGGGAAATATCTCATCCAGTGCTGTATTTTTGTTATACCTTATTGTCTTTATCATATTACCTCCCTAAGTTTTTTTTCTATGTTTTTTATCTCTTCGTTTTTAAATTTGTAGCTCGTTTTGTTGGCAATAAATCTTGCACTTATCTCTTCTATATCATTTATTACCTTTAGATTATTCTCTTTTAATGTATTACCGGTTTCCACTATATCCACTATTACGTCGGAAAGTCCCAGAATAGGAGCCAGCTCTATAGATCCGTTTAATTTTATTATATCTGTCTCTCTGTTCAAAGATGAATAATACTTTTTTGCTGTATTTACATACTTGGTAGCTACTCTCAGCTTTCTTTCGGTATCTTCTTTATACCCTGAAAGAGCTGCAACTGATATTTTACATATTCCCAGATTCAGATCCAGCAGCTCATATATATCATAATCATTCTCCAGTAATATATCCTTTCCCACCACACCTATATCTGCTGCACCTTTCTCTACATATATTCCTACATCTGACGGCTTTACAAGCAGATATCTGATATTTTTTTCCTTATTTTCAAAAATCAGTTTTCTGCTGTCCTCAGTCAGTTCATCACACTTATACCCTATTTTTTCAAATAAGCTGTATGTCTTATCTCCGAGCCTTCCTTTAGGCAATGCTATATTTAACACGTTTACTCCTTCCCAACAAGTCTGTCATCTTCAAAAATGTATTTTTCTTTATATTTAAAATTTGTATTAAAGTCTTCCCTGTATTTTTCTGTTCGTATTGTAAGTCCCTGATCTATATATTTTTTCACGATATTCAGAAGCTTTGCATTATCTCCGTTTTTATATAATATCAAAATATCAAAATCATATTCTTTTTCTATTTTATATTTTCCGGAAAGTTCATCAAGATAAATTGCAAAACCTGTTGCCCCTTTATTCTTATCATATTTTTCAATCAGCTTATCGTAATTTCCGCCGGACAGTATAATTTTGGGATTATTTTCTATATATCCGTGAAATATAAGCCCGTTATAATAATCAAGGCTGTTTACTATAGAAAAATCCAGCAATATTTTTCCGTTTTTTATCATTTTCGGGAAAGCCTGTCCCAGCATTTTCAGTTCTTCAAGCGCTTTCTGCATCTTTTCATTCAAAACCAGCTTTTCTGCTTCTGTTATTACACTGTGAAATTTACCCGATAAATCCGGAATTTTTATTAGAATTTCTTTATATTTAGATTCTACATTCTCTCTTGTAAGAATTTTTTCCAGATCATGAACATTTTTATGCTGTATATTCATTAACACTTCTTTTTCCAAAGTATATCCCAAATTCATTTCTTCAAATAATCCAGATAAGTAATTAATATTGGAAATATCCAGAATAAAATTTTTATTTATCAGTTCCATACTTTCCGCTGCAAGATTTATAATTTCAAAATCTGAATATCCGTCAGATTCTCCGAGTATCTCCACGCCGATCTGGTTTAATTCCTTATATTCCATATCCTCTTTGGAAAGTCTGTAGATATTTTCTATATAATATAGCTTTTCCATCTCTTTCTTTTTATCTCTGGCATACTTTTTTACTATGGATAAGGTTACATCCGGTCTTAGTGTCTGCAGCTTTCCTGTTGGTGCCATAAATGTAATAATATTTTCGATTTTTATAAAGTCGGCATTTTCATTATATAAATCATAGCTTTCAAATTTACTGAGTTTTATCTTCTTATATCCATACTGCTCATAATGTTTTCTAAGCTTCAGTATTATTTTTTCCTCTTCTTTCAGACTGCTTATAAATTTTTTCATTTTCTGTCTCCTTCCGATTATCTGCCTTAAAAAAAAATCCGGACATTTCTGCCCAGATTTCCTATATATTCATGAACTGGCACAGACTATTTTGAATTGTAAGTTCAAAAAGAGTCTGCTCCCAATAATTACTTCAGGTTCAAACTCTGCCAATATGATGATGTTTTCTTATTTTATTTATAGAATTATTATTTATAGTTATTAAAGTCATTATTTTCACTCCCGTTATTTTATAATTTATTATAGTACATTAATATTCATAAGTAAAATAGAAATAAAATATAGTTTTAATATATACGATATATGCAATAAAAAAAGACACTGTATAAATGTCTTTTAGCAAACCAGTTTAGCTGGTATCCTGCTTCTGTTATAAGAGATTACGGCAGTCTGTAAAGTCCCTCTTTAAAAGTTCTGGTAATAACAAGTTTCCCATTCACAAAAATCTCTCTTTTCATAATATAATCATTTTTAAGATAATCTATTAATCTCGGTTTTTCATTTTTATCATAGTCTAACCATTTTCCATCAGCTATTCCGTTTTTAAATCCGGATTCAGATAACAGTCTGCCGCTCTCTTTATCATAGATGTAAATTTTTCCATGAAATTTTGAATTTTTAATTGTAAGATATGATATCGTGTTATTATCAACAACCTTATATTTACCGTCTTCTGCTGTCTCTAATATACCGTTCGCCTCATCTGACGTATAAAGACCGTTAGTTTCATAAATTAATACATACTCTGGTTCAGATACTTCAATATAGTCTCTGAATTTTTCCGCATTAATACAAAAACTGAAAACTATAAATATAAGAAAAAATATTTTCTTCAAATTTTCCAACTCCTCTTTTTTACTAATTATACCACAGCTAAATGATTTATAAAATAATTAAAAACTTTCAAGCCAGTTGGAATAAAATATCCTTGAAAATTTTTCCCAGGAAAAAGCCGGTGAATTTTCCGGTTTATTATCCAAAAAATAATTATCAGGTATATTTATCTCCAGATTATTATTTATATCTCTGACATATTCATCTCTTAAATTATATTTATCATACTCCATGTGTCCTGATACATATATTTTATTTTTATCCTTTACTATGACAGGTTCATTATTTTCATCTGAAAGAAGTATTTCAAGACTGCTTTTTTTCTTTATATCTTCTCTTTTTATGTAAGTATATCTTGAATGCGGTATTTTAAAATCTTCATTATCAAGACTGTCAAACAGCTTCGATTTGCTTTCGCAGTTATGTTTAAATACACCAAACTTTTTATGTTTATAATCATATTTTGGTATATTATGAAAATAATATAATGCTGCCTGTGAACCCCAGCATATAAAAATAGAGGATTTCAGATTATTAATAAATTCAAATATTCCCTTAAGCTCTTCCCAGTATGCAACTTCTTCAAATTTTATTTTTTCAAGCGGTGCTCCTGTTATTATAGCCGCTTCGATATCCAGATTTTTTACCTCTTCTAATGATACATAAAATTCATTTAGATATTCGTCATCTATATTTTTATATTTATGTGTATCAAGCTTCAAAAAAAACGGTTCTATCTCTTCATCCGGTTTCTTTGTGTTCAGGAGTCTCAGAATATGATACTCTGTTTTTACTTTATTGGGCATCAGGTTCAATACCAGAATTTTCTTGGATTTTTTGGAAACATTAAGCTTTCCGTTCTTTGTCTTTATATCGATCATTCCTTTCAGCTCCTCTATCACAGGCATATTTTTATTTAATATCAACATAAAAATCCTCCTCTCTGTTATTTATTCATAATATTTTCTTATGCTGCTTATATTTTCCAGAATCTCTTTTACTGCATTTGTCTTATTCATTGTATAAATATGTATCCCTTTTATGCCGGCAGAAAGCAGTTCTATTATCTGTTCTGTAGCATATGCTATTCCTGCCTGATACATTGCTTCATTATTATCCTCATAAGCATTTAGTATTCTTTCCAGCTTTTTCGGAATTTTACAGTTACATAAAGAAGTTATTCTTTTAATCTGTTTTGCATTGGTTACGGGAATTATTCCGGCAGCCAAAGGTACATTTATCCCTACTTTTTCAGCTTTATCACGAAAATCAAGAAAACTTTCATTGTCAAAAAATATCTGTGATACCAGAAAGTCAGTTCCGGAATCTACCTTTTTCTTCAAATTAAACAGATCTATAAGATCATTATTTTCATGATGAACCTCAGGATAAAAGGCTCCTCCCACAGAAAATCTCTTTGTAGCCCTGACCGCCTTTATCAGATCAGAGGCATACAGAAAGTCTCCTCTGTCATATATACTTTCATCCTGATCTTTTGGAATATCACCTCTCAGAGCAAGAATATTTTCTATATTATTCCTTTCCAGCTCATTCAGGAAATTTTCTATTTCGTCTTTCCTGCTTCCCACACATGTAAGATGCGTTACTGCTTCTATATTTAATTTATTTTTTATATACGAGGCCATCTCTATGGTGCCGCCCTTTGTAGTTCCGCCGGCACCATATGTAACACTTATAAAATCTGGCTTCTGTATACTCAGTTCGTCTATTACCCCGTACAGCTTTTCACTTGAAAAATTTTCATTAGGAGGAAATATTTCAAATGAGAATACTGCTTTTTTATTTTGATATATATCCTTTATTTTCATTTTTATCCTTTCTGTTTTTAGATTTTATCCAAAGCCTGCTTCAGATCATCTATTATATCATCAATATGCTCCAGACCTACAGATATTCTTATTATTCCCGGAGTTATATTACAGGCTGTCAGTTCTTCCTCTGTAAGCTGGCTGTGTGTTGTACTTGCCGGATGTATTATAAGAGATTTTGCATCTGCAACATTTGCCAGATGAGAAAACAGCTTTAATGAATCAATAAACTTTTTTCCTGCTTCCAGACCTCCTGTCAGTTCAAAGGTAAATATAGAGCCTCCGCCCTTCGGAAGATATTTCTCCTGTAATTTTTTATAAGGGCTGCTGCTTAATCCAGGATAGTTTACAGCTTTTACTTTAGGATGCTTTTCCAGATATTCTGCTGTTTTTACAGAATTCTCCACGTGTCTATCTATTCTCAGCGAGAGTGTTTCTATCCCTTGTAATATCAGAAAAGAATTAAAAGGTGAAAGACAGGCACCTGTATCTCTGAGAAGCCTCACTCTTAATTTTGCTATATATGCAGCTTCTCCTAAATCTGAGTATTTTAGATTGTGATATCCGGGATCCGGTTCGTTAAAGTTTTTGAATCTTTCGTTCTTCCAGTCAAATTTTCCGGAATCTACTACCAGTCCTGCTATTGTTGTCCCGTGTCCGCCGAGAAATTTTGTCGCCGAGTAAACTATTATATCTGCTCCGTGCTGAAAAGGCTTACACAGATATGGGGAAAACGTATTGTCTATTATCAGGGGAAGTCCGTATTTATGAGCTATTTCAGCAGTTTTTTCTATATCCGTAATATCTGCATTGGGGTTTCCTATACTTTCTATAAATACTGCCTTTGATTTTTCATTTATTAATTTCTCGATATCTTCCGGTCTTCCGGGATCAAAAAACTTTGTAGTTATTCCAAAATCCTTTATTGTATTCGCCAGAAGATTATATGTTCCCCCATAAAGATTCTTTGATGATATAACTTCATCTCCAGATACTGCCAGATTCAAAATTGCATATGTTACTGCGGCACTTCCTGAACTTACTGCTACTGCCCCAACTCCGCCGTCAAGTGCTGTTATTCTTTTTTCCAGAATATCCGTAGTAGGATTCATCATTCTGCTGTATATATTTCCTTCTTCTTTCAGCGAAAAGAGATTAGCTGCATGCTCCACACTGTTAAAAACATAAGATGTAGTTTGGTAAATTGGTACTGCTCTTGAATTTGTTGATTTATCCGCCTCTTCCTGACCAGCATGAAGCTGTAATGTTTCAAATTTGTATTCTGACATTATTGTCACCATCCTTTATATATATTTGATTATTTGTTATATAATTAAATTTTGTAAAAAAAATCCGGGCACAGCCGTGTCCGGAACATCTATCTATGGGCACAGCTCTTTTTAGATTAAAAACTTCAAAAAGAGTCTGTGCTTTTTATATTTTATAAAAAGGTCAAACTCTATACCGCATATACATCATCATATTGTCATTTATATATTTATAATTAATCATCTCTACTCCGCCTTTAATAATTTATAACTTAGTTTAGTATATTTTTATCTATATGTAAAATTCATATTTTTTATTCCATCAATATATTTGATATATGGTAATAAAAAAATGTCACCTAGAAAAGAACATCCCTACTTTTCTAAATGACACTGTTTTACACTCCCTCTACGAGTGAGTACATATGCTAGACAAAATTACAATAATTCTTCATAATTAGAATCATGCACTCTAACTCATTATAATTATACACTCTTTTTTTATATTTTCAAATATTATTTTCTGATCGTTATAATAAGGATTTACTTATTAAAAAAATAATTTTTTTAAAAAATTCTGTTATAAGATTATTTTTTATCAGATTTGTTTATCCATCTCAAGCAATGTCTCAAACATCGTTAAAGTTCCCATTTCTATATCGCTCTCAGAAGTAAACTCCATTTTATTATGACTGATTCCATTCTCACTTGGTACGAATATCATGGCCGCCGGCTTATCCTCAGGCACGCACATAGCATCATGACCGGCTCCGCTTGACAGCTCCATATATGAAATATTATTTTTAATACATACTTTTTCAATAATATTTCTTATATTTTCATCAAGTACATATGGATATTTTTCTAGTACATGAATAAATTCTGTTTCAATATCTTTGTATCTTTTGGAAAATTCTTTTATATCAGCAATAAAAGAATATATATTTTCTCTTTTCAGATCTCTTATTTCAACAAAAAGCTCTGCATATTCCGGAATGACATTATAACAAGCCGGAGAAATCTTAATATCCCCTATTGTAAAAACAAAAGGATGAGGATATTTTTCACAGAGGCTGTACATATATGTAATCAGTTCGCCGGCTGTCTTCACTGCATCTTTACGTGACTCCATTGATGTAGTCCCGCCATGATTTGATTCTCCGTTTATTTTTATTCTGTATCTTTCTATCCCTACAATACCATTTACTATTCCTATTGTTTTTCCCTTTTTAAAAAGCTGATCTCCCTGTTCTATATGGAGTTCCAGATAAGCTCCTATTTTATTTTCCTCCCACTTGGAATTTCTGATATTTTCCATAGTAAGTCCGACTTCCGGAAGCTCTTCCAGATTGTTCTCTTTTTCTATATTACCCGTTCCGAATACTGCAATACTGCCGAAGGTTCCTCCCAGTCTCAGCCCCTCTTCTGCATTAAAAGCAGCTATTCTTATTGTATGATCAGTAACTGTTTCATTTTCTGCCAGAAGCTCCATACATTCAAGAGCACACATAACACCAAGATTACCGTCATATAAACCGCCGTTTTTCACTGTATCCAGATGAGAACCAATTATTATATAAGGCAGCTCAGGATATCGGCCGGCTTTTTCACCTATCACATTTCCCACTTCATCTATCCATGCCTTAAGCCCAAGCTTTTTCAGTTTATCTAAAAAAGTTTCCGCAGCTCTAAAATATTCCCTGCTGAATTCTATTCTGTTATATCCATCTTCAGTTTTTCCGTTCTCACCTATTTCATGAAGATTAGACATTAAACGCTTCATATTTATTTTCATTTCTGCTAATTTTCACTTTCTAATAATTCTTCATATATCTCAAAATTTTCATCATCAAGACATACAAAAACTACTTCCTTTATTGTAGTATCCGGTGTCTGGATAAAATATTTTTTTACTTCGTCAAGAGCAGCTCTACCGGCTGTTTCTTTTGGAAAACCGTAAGTACCTGTACTTATATTGGAAAATGCCATACTTTCCAGCTGCTTATCTTCTGCTATTTTCAAAGAATTTCTGTAACATTTTCTCAATTTCTCTTCTTCATTATTCTTGCCGTAGCTCCATACAGGACCTACAGTATGAATAACAAATTTAGCCGGAAGTTTTCCGCCTGTTGTAATAACTGCTTCTCCTACCGGACAGCTTCCCTGTCTGTCTACTATTTTTCTGCATTCATCTAAAATCAAAGGACCGCCTGTTCTGTGAATTGCTCCGTCTACTCCCCCTCCGCCGAGTAAACTGCTATTTGCTGCATTTACTATTACATCTGTTTTTACCTTTGTAATATCACCATTTTCACATCTTAATTCAGTATTTTTTATCCTCATATTTTATACCTCTTTTTATATATGATTTTTTTATAACAATTTCATCTATAGTGCTAAAAACATAACATTTTTCTGCCTTCCGCAAAATAAACAAAACTGCTATACAATATATAAATGAATTATAATATATTTTAGTTATTATTTGAAGTATTATTTAGCATATATATTTTTAATAGTATATACATTTTTTTATTTTTTTTACTTCAAATAAATGCTATAATCAAGGAAAAAACTATTATAATGTATTGTTTATTTTTACTCATAATACATTACACTGAAAGGACAAATTATGAAAATAATTTCTTTAAATACCGGAAAAAAGAAAACATATAACTTTGATAATAAAGTTGTAGAAACAGCTATCGCAAAAACTCCTGTTAATACTGATGTTTATTTGGGAAAACTTGGTTTTTCCGGTGATGAACAGGCTAATCTGGAATTACACGGAGGTCCTGATAAAGCCGTGTGTTTTTATCCTTTTGAACATTATAAATATTTTGAGCAAAAAATAAAGAAACTTCCTCTGGGTGCTTTTGGAGAAAACCTGACTGTACTTAATATACCTGAAATTTCTGTATGTATCGGCGATATTTTTCAGATTGGAGAAGCAGTATTGCAGATTTCACAGTCAAGACAGCCTTGCTTTAAGCTTAGTCTTATAAATAATATTCCAAAAATGCCTCATATGCTCCAGGAGACTGGTTTCACCGGATATTATGCCCGTGTCCTTACAGAAGGAAATATTAATACAGACAGCAAAATTAGTCTTTTGGAAAAACATCCGGAAAATATATCCATAGACCTCATTAACAAAATTTATTTTCATAATGCAGGTGATCTTGAAACAATGGAAAAAATACTTAAAATACCGGAAATTTCTGATGAAGTAAGAGATGTTCTTGGAAGACTGTCAGGAAAAATAAAATAAATATATTCAGTCAATATTATTTTAAAGGCATATCCCGTTTTTATACGGCATGCCTTTTTGTGTCTTTATTAGAACCAAATTCTCTTTTTTAACTCTATATACAAATTTTCATTTTTCTATCGCACGCGTGCGAAACACTGTAAACTAAGAGTATAATTATATAATATTGAAGAAATAATATAGCAAATAACAGGAACTTTTGGAAATATTATTTTATTACTATAAAATGCTTTATAATTATTTTTATTCTTATATATACTTTCTTTCTGAAAAAAAGTATTTTCTTTTCTGTTAAAATAAATTTCCCGTTAGTCTGATAAATTAGTTATGTGTGCATTATACTCTGCTGTAGAATAAATTTTAAAATTTTTAGTTATATAAAAATTATGTTTTACTTAGTAATAAAAAGTAAATTTTATTTTGTTTTAAAAACTATTATTTTTATTATCGAATTATTTGAAAATGATTGCCTTCCTTTTTAAAGAATGATATAATAATATAAAATTTAGAAGTATTTTATAAAATATCTGAATTTATAGAAAAACAGGAGGAAGTGTAATATATATGATTAATAAAGATGTAATATCGCTTAGTACAAAAGAATTTTTAGGTAATCTAAAGAATTTTTTTGACAAATATTTTGGCGATGATGCGCAAAAAAAAATAGATTTAATGGAGTATCTGCCAGAGGATAAGTGGCTGGAAATAAAAAAACAAGGTCTGCTTACGCCGTTTCTGCCGGCAGAATACGGAGGAAGAACCCCTAGTCAGAAAGAGCTTTTGGAAGTTCTGAGACTTGCAGGACATTACGGTGTCCCTGTTACATTAAGAACAGGAATTGAAGGTGCTCTTGTTATACAGCCTTTGACTAAGTATGCCAAAAAAGAACTTATTGAAAAAGTTCTGCCCTTTATTTTTGAAGGTGAAGGCGGAGGACTTGCTATTACGGAACCAGACAGCTCAGGATCAGCTATAGCAAAAGAAATGCTTTCTTACTATGAATTTCTTGAAAATGGCAATATTTATATAAAAGCAAAAAAATATTGGCAGGGAAACTCACAGAGTGATTTTCTTCTGGTAGCTGCTAAAGAAAAAAAAGGTGAAAAAATGGAGAAAAGTATAAATCTTCTTTTTGTTCCCAGAAAAAATATAAAATTTACCCCTATAAAATCCGAAGGATTAAAAGCGGTAAGATATGCAGTAAATGAAATAGAAGGTGAAATACCTGCTGAAAATCTTATTCTGCTCTCTGAAGTTCCCAGAAAAAATCTTCGTGAATTTCAAGATTTGTTTATAAGAAGCCGTCTTCAGTTTATCGGTATGACACATGGAATTATTGAAAATGTTCATAATAACGTAACTAAATATATTAGAAACAAGATTGATTTCATTATGCATGAACTGCATGAAATAGACAGCAGAAGGGCTGTTTCAAAGGTTCTTTACGATTTTGTATGTAAAACTGTATCACCTGATAAACCTGTTAATGATAAACTTATGGAAGCAAATATAGTAAAAGCCGTTGCTTCAGAATATGCTTATGAAGCTGCCAGAATTGCACAGAAACTAATGGGTGCCAAAGGCTATGAATCAGGTCATCCAATTAGTAATATTGCCCTTGATATCAGACCTTTTACTATATTTGAAGGGCCTAATGATATGCTTTTTGCAGAGGTATTTGATCAGTTTTCCAAAGCAAGCATTGAGGAAAAAAATAACGGTATTACTTTGAATAAAGGCATGACTATATATGAAAGATTCATAAGCGACAGCAGATTCGTATTTGAGAACGGCAAGGAAAGTCTGAAAGCTGTTTCCGAAAATATTTATAATTTCATAAATATATATAAGCTAAGTGATATAAATCCGGTAAAAAAAGTATTCGCCGGAAAAATTCTTTCTAAATTATTTGTACTCGGAAGAATTCACAATGATGCGTATACAGAAAAGTTTTTAGTCAGAGAAATAAATAAAGATATTTTAGATTTCAATTATTAATAAAAAATATTATAAAATAAAAATAAGGAGTCCCAAATGCGGTATAACTCCTTATTTTTTTATATTAAGTGTACGGCTAATAATATCAAAACCAATGGAACGCTTACGACTAATGCCAGAATAATTTCCCATATTTCTAATTTACTTCCTTTTCCTGATTTTTTCTTTAAAAAAGTAAATAGAAAAGTAAATATAAACCATACTACTAATATTGTTACTATCATTTTCCCCGAAAACATTGATATCACCATCCTTGGTATATTAATAATTTAGTATTATCTGATTTTTATTTATAATTAACATTTTTAATTATGATGCACTATACTCTTCTGCTATTAATTATACCATAATTCTGTAAAATATTATTAATATTTTTTTCTGCTACTGCCGCTATACTGTTGTTTTCCTTTTTATTTTCATATACAATTTATTTATTATATGATATAATTATTATATAGGAAGAGGTGATTATTATGTTTGAAAAATCTCTGGAAAAAGCTAAAAAGTTTACTCTGCTGGATTATTCATTATTAAAAATAGTTCTTCTGTTATTCGGTATTATCATCGGTACTCTTGCCAGCGGTTTTTTTGAAGGTATTCTTTGGTTTTTAATAGTACTGTTTGTGATTTTATACGTTATACTAATGTTTAGATATTTAAAAAAATAATTCAGATATATAAAAATCTGCCTTTTTTAGAGGCAGATTTTATTTTAATTATAATTTATTCGGCAAAAACTATTTTTTTACAATAAAACCAATAAATTTCAATGGTTCTTTTCCGGTATTTATCATACCGTGAGACTCTCCGCTTTTAGTATATATAACATCGCCCTTCTCTATGGAGACTTCTTTTCCGTTATCAAGAATAATCCCGTTTCCTTCAAGCACATAATATATCTCTTCTTCGCCTTCGTGCATATGATACCCTATTTCCCCTGACGGCTCCAGTTCATTTACATAAAACCCCTGAAGATTGTTATCCAGCTCATGTGAATCCAGATATCTGTTATTAATTATAATTCCCTTACCGCCTCTCGGCTTTTCCGAAACCATTTTTTCAGCTTTTTCAGATTTTATAACCATTTCTATTACTCCTCATTATCAGATAATTTTTTTAGTTTATGCATAATTTCTTCCTCTGTAATTACTTTTATTCCGTTTAGCTTCAAAAGAGCTGCTGTAATACCGTCTCTATTTACTATTTTTTTTGAAAATGTCCCGTCATATATCTGACTGCATCCGCATGACGGACTTCTCGCTTTTAATATAGCAGTTGTTATTTTATTTTCCTTTGCTACTTTCAGTGCTTTTCCTGCCCCTATAATAAATGCCTCTGTTACATCCTTGCCTGAGATAGTTTTCACAGTAAGTTTCTCTTGGAAAGTAAGGACTTCCGCTGCTTCTCTCGGAGTTTTCAGCCCGCCCAGTACCTCAGGACAAACCAGTATTGCATCCCCTTTTAGATACAGCTCCTTCAGCTTTTTAACTACATTAGCCTCACCTTTATAATTACATTTTTTTCCTGCCAGACAGGCAGAAATCAGATATTTCATAATAAATTCTCCCTTAAGCTTATTGCTTTAAATAAAAATAAATATAGAAAAAATTCCGTTAAATAAAAATAACAATCCTGTTGCTATACTTACTATCCTGTATTTTCTAAAAAGAATTTTTATATTGATTCCTGATAAATATGCCAAAAAGCCCAAATCAAATATCAGATAGCATACACTAAAAATAATAAAAAAATTCTTTACATGAAAATAGGTTTCTCCTGCTGCTCCTATTAGTATAAATGATGGTGCAGTCAGCGGGATTAATCTGCTGTAAAAGATATAAATAAATGAAAGTATCTCTATAATGAGTATCATTATCACTAATTTTTCTTTATTTTTCAGATATTTTGATGTCAGATAACTGTATCCGGTAAGAATTTTATAAAAATTAAATATAATTAAAAATATAATATATATTGTATCAATCATAATTTCACACTCTCAAAATTTATATATTATAAAATATACCACATCTTAAGATATTTTTCTACTATATAATAATAAAACATTGAATAAATCCTTTAAATATGGTATAGTAACATAATATTTTACACTAAACTGGAGGGATTTTTTATGGAACCGGACCCCGGAACTTTAAAATACAAAATAATTCTAATTCTCATATTAACACTTATAAACGCCTTTTTTTCAGCTGCTGAAATGGCAGTTGTCTCTGCTAACAAAAATAAAATAAAGATATTAGTTGACAACGGCAACAAAAAAGCTGCTCTATTGTATGATCTATTACAGGAACCCAGCAATTTTCTTTCCGCTATACAGATTGGAATCACATTTGCAGGTTTTTTTGCAAGTGCACTTGCTGCTACAGGACTGACAGACGGATTAAATGATCTTTTTACTATGCTGCACATACCTAATAGTTATAATATTTCATTATTTATAATAACTATTCTTTTGTCATACCTGACTCTGGTATTCGGAGAGCTTGTTCCAAAGCGTATTGCTCTGACAAACCCCGAATCTATTGCATTGTTTTCTATTGTTCCTATTACCTATGTATCGAAATTCTTTTATATCTTCATTAAGATTCTTTCATGGTCTACTGCATTTGTTCTGAAGATATTCAGATTTGACAGCAGTATAATTAATGATAATATGTCAAAAGAAGAAATAAAAGCAATAATAGAGTCTACAACTGATGACAGTATTATTAACAAAGATATGCTGAGCAGTTTTTTTACATTTGACGATAAAACTGCAAAAGAAGTCATGACACCAAGAACTGATGCCTTTATAATTAATGTAGACACCCCGATAAATAACATACTCGAAAACATTATAGAAGAAAAATATTCCAGAATACCCGTGTATGAAAATGACATTGATAATATTATAGGAATTCTTTATATAAAAGATCTTATTATAGAGGCCTACAAAAAAGGTTTTGATAAAATCAACATAAGAAAACTCCTTCATCAGGCTTACTTTATACCTGAGACTAAAAATATCAATGAATTATTTCACGAGTTAAAAGCCAAAAAGAATCATATGGCTGTACTTATAGATGAATACGGCGGGTTTTCCGGTATTATAACAATTGAAGATCTTATTGAAGAGATAATGGGTGATATCGACGATGAATATGACGAATTTGATCCTGATATCCTGAAAACTGGGGAAAATACCTATTTAATAAAAGGCTCTACTCCGATAAATGAAATAAATGAAACTCTGAAATTAGAGCTCCCTACAGATTCAGACACCATAAGCGGATTTCTTATCTCTCTTCTCGGATACTTTCCGGAAGAATTTGAAGAATTGACACTTAATTACAAAAATTTGGAATTTCATATTACTTCAATTAAAGAGAAAAGAATTATAGAAACAGCACTTACTGTTAAAACTGAGGATAAAAAAGGAGACAGAAATGAATAGTGAGATTGAAAAGCTGAAAAATATTATTCTTAATAGTAACAATATTGTATTTTTTGGCGGTGCAGGTGTTTCTACAGAAAGCGGAATCCCAGATTTCCGAAGTGCTGACGGTCTTTATCAAAATAATCCTGAGACAATACTGTCACATAGTTTTTTTCTTAAAAATCCTGAAATTTTCTTTGAATTTTATAAAAAGAATCTGATTTTCACTGAGGTGAAACCTAACGCTGCACACAATATACTTGCAAAAATGGAAAAAGATAAAAAATTAAAAGGTATTATTACACAAAATATAGATGCTCTGCATCAAGAAGCCGGAAGCAGCAATGTATTTGAGCTTCATGGCAGTATATCGAGAAATTTCTGTATGAAATGCAGAAAATATTATTCTCTTGATGATTTACTAAATATCAAGACTCTGGTTCCGCTGTGCAGCTGCGGCGGTATAATAAAGCCTGACGTGGTTTTATACGAGGAAGAACTGGATTATGATGTGATTAACGGAGCTGTAAAGCTGCTGAAAAATGCGGATGTTCTCATTGTAGGCGGAACTTCTCTTATGGTTAATCCTGCTGCCTCGCTTATCAATTATTTTTCGGGAAGCTGTCTTGCTTTGATCAATATAAGCTCTACTCCCTATGATTCACAAGCTGATATCATAATAAGAGAAAAAATTGGGGAAACTTTTACTGAAATTTATAAATAAATACTTCTTAAGGAGACAAAATGAAACTTACATTAAAGATTTTGAGCACAGTAATGATCTTGTACAGCATATTTCTTCTGGTTATCGGAATAAGAAATTTCGGACCATTTTTATTAATTATATTTGCTGCTCTGCTTCTTTTTTCAGTTTATACACAAAATTCCGTCATAAAGAATATGATTTATATTTTCTTCATTTTATATATAATCTTTATTTTATTTTTTGCATTTATTTTATATAGGAATGTAAAATATGATAATCCTTCCGGTGCCCAAAAATCAGATTTTGTTGTGGTTCTTGGAAGCGGTTTGAGGTATGGAACTTATCTTTCTCCGGAAGGAAAAAGAAGATCTGATAAAGCTATAGAATATCTGAAGAAATATCCTCATTTAAACGTATTTCTTACAGGCGGTCAGGGAATTGATGAAAAAGTACCGGAATCCGTGATTATGAAAGAATACTTTCTTGAGAACGGAATTGATAAAAACAGAATATTTCTTGAGGATAAATCTACAAATACCAATGAAAATATAAAATTCTATATTGATGCCCTAAAGGATAAAGATATGGAATATCATAATATACTTCTTGTCACTAGTGATTTTCATATGCCTCGGGCAGGAATTATAGCCCGCCACTATAATCTCACTGTTTATCCTCTCTGTTCCAAGACTAGGAATATCAGCTTTATTCCAAATATTATGAGAGAGGAACTGGCTTTTATAAAAACACTTATTTTAGATCTGAAATAAAATAAAAAAGGACTGCATCTCTTTAGTTACAGTCCTTTTTTGCTATAGTTGAAATTATTTATATACTTCAGACAGTGATTCAAAAAATTACTTTCTCTGCCCTTCCTCCATAAATATATGAAATAAATTCTCTATAATATTTTTCAAAATTTCATCTCTCAATCTCTTTATTAAATTTTTAGAATTCATTCTTCCTTTATAACGAGTAAAATCATTCAGACTAATTAATTTGTTCATTCTCAAAATGCTTATTCTATTTTACCTAGATGCTTTTTTATTTTTTTCAACATCTTAAGTCCGATAATATATTAGCAAATTAAGGAAATATTCAAGAAAAATATTCTCTATCTTTCTATGTCAAATGACAATATATTAAAATAAAATTTATTTAAAAACAGAATGAACTAATATAATTTTATTTCTTAATATATATTTTTCATAAAATTATTTATTTTCCTGTTTTATTTATCAGATATTTTCAATATCTGCATTTCATTATTTATAATTTCTACTAATTTAAATTCTCTGTCTACATATTCATACTTAAAAATACAGCAATTCCCAATACCGCCTTTATTATTTTCTATTTTTAATTTAGGTTCGCAATTATGATCCCAATATTTTCTAAATTGTCCGCAAAAGGCTCCGTGACTTACTGCTAAAACTATTCTTCCCTGTTCATTTTCCATAAAATCAATACATGTTTCAACCGCTCGTTTTTGAAATTCTTTTTCTTCTTCTCCTCCATAATTTACAAAAAAGTCTTTATACGGAAGAGGCGGATTCAAATCTTCACTCTCGCCTTCAAAAGTCCCAAAATTCCACTCTTTCAGACCTTTTAATCTTTTATACGGAATATCTGTTACTAATTCAAGTGTATCGCATGCTCGTTCTGAAGTGGAACTATAAGCCTTATCAAAAATGATTTTAGATTTTTTAAAATATTCTCCGGAAGTTTTAGCCTGTTCTATTCCCAGCGAAGTCAGCGGTGCATCACACCAGCCCTGAACTTTTCTTCTTTTATTAAATAGTGTCTGCCCATGACGCATCAAATATAATTCTTTTTTCATTATTACCTCCTGATTATTTACATTGTAAAAATTATAACACTTTGAGTTCACTCCAAGTCAAGAGTTTTGTTTTTTATATGAAAATAGACCGGTATAAATCCAGTCTGTTTTCATATAAGAATATTTTCAGCTTTTACTTCTAAAATATTAGTATTTTTCTATTTCATTAATTGTGCTCCTGATATATTTTTATACCAATACTAATAATATATATTTATCTAAATAAACACATAAGGAGCTCACGCTCCTTATACATTATTATATTCTGTTATTCTTAATTTTAAAATATCAAATAGTTTTCTTCAAAACCATTATAATAAGTTTCCATCTGCATCTATTGCTTTATATGCAGGACGAATAATTTTTTTATCAAAAACCAGCTGTTCGATTCTGTGAGCATTCCAGCTTGCTATTCTTGAAGTGGCAAACAATGGTGTAAACATTATTTCCGGTATATTTAAAAGCTTATATACAAAACCGGAATAAAAATCTACATTTGCACATATTTCAAAATCATTTCCCCTGATTTCCTTGAATAACTCCTTTGAAATTTCCTCTATATTTTTATACAGATTAAATTCATCAGTCTTATTCTTTGAAAGTGCCAGTTCTTCTGCCTTTACCTTAAGAAGCTCTGCTCTCGGATCTGAAAGAGTATATATCGCATGACCCATTCCGTATATAAGTCCTGATTTGTCAAATACCTCATTGTTAAGCATTTTTCTCAGATATTCCCTTAATTTTTCTCTGTCCGAATAATCTACATTTTCTTTTATATTATTAATCATTTTTGAAACCATGGAATTCGCACCGCCGTGTTTTGGCCCCTTAAGCGATCCTATTGCAGCAGATATAGCTGAATATGTATCAGTTCCCGTCGAAGAAACAACATGTGAAGTAAATGTAGAATTATTTCCCCCACCGTGCTCCGCATGAATAACAAGAAGCAGATCAAGAGTTGTAGACTCTATACGTGAAAAATCATTATTGTGTCTGAACATATACAGTATATTTTCTGCTATGCTCAAATCAGGTCTGGGATTATGTATCACAAGGCTGTCATTAAAATGCTTGTGTCTGTAAGCATTATAACTATACGTCAAAATGCTCGGAAATTTTCCTATTATACTTAATGCCTGTCTTATAAGGTTATTTAATGATGTATCATCAGGATTATCGTCTATCGTATAAAGACATAAAACTGCTCTTTGCAGCTGATTCATGAGATCAATACTGGGTTTTCTCAAAAGAAAATTTTCCGTAAATTCTTCCGGAAGATTCTGAAATCCGTTCAGACTGGATATAAAAAGATTTAATTCGGCAGAAGTAGGTACTTCGCCAAATAGTAACAAAAACATTGTTTTTTCAAATGAAAACCTGTCTTCTACTTTTAGTATAGAAGCCAGTTTTTTTATCTCATAATCTCTGTAATAAAGTCTTCCTTCCTCGGGAATCTTTTTATTGTCTTCTATTTTATAACCATGGACAGAACCTATTTTCGTAAGTCCCACAAGAACTCCGGTGCCGTTTTTGTGTCTAAGTCCCCGCTTTACATCATATCTATCATATAGTTCAGGCTCTATGACATTATTTTGTTTTATAATTTTTGAAAGAGAATCTAAAAATTTGTCATCCATTCAATCACTCCTGACTATAGATTTTTTATTATTTCTGCTGTAAGTTCTTCTGTTGTGGCACTGCCACCCAAATCTGCCGTTAATACTTCCCCATTTTCCAGAACTCTTAAAACTGCTTTCTCTATTTGCTCAGCTTTTTCATTCTCTTTAAGATATTTCAGCATATCTATAGAGGTAAATAAAAGTGCCAGAGGATTAGCTTTATTCTGGCCGGCTATATCAGGTGCCGATCCGTGTACTGCTTCAAAAACAGCAATATCTTCCCCGATATTTGCACCCGGAGCCAGCCCTAGACCGCCCACAAGACCGGCACAAAGATCTGAGAGAATATCGCCGTACAGATTCATAGTTACTATTACCTGATATTTTTCAGGATTCATAACCAGCTGCATGCACATATTGTCTATTATTACTTCCTCAACAGTTATTCCAGGATAATCTTTTGCTATTTCCCTTGCCGTATCCAGAAACAATCCGTCAGTTATTTTAAGTATATTCGCTTTATGAACCACGGTTACTTTATTAAGATTATTAGCTTTTGCATATTCAAAAGCAGCTTTTATTATTCTGAAACTTCCTTTTTTTGTAATTCTCTTTATTGCTATTGCTGATGTCTGTTCTTCGTTCTCGAATTTTTCCTCGCCAATATAAAGACCCTCGGTATTTTCCCTGAATATAACCAAATCAATATTTTCGTATCTTGTTTTGATTCCCGGAAGAGTTTTTATCGGTCTTATATTAGAATATAAATCATATTTTTTTCTAAGATATACGTTTATACTTCTGAATCCTTTACCTATCGGTGTTGTTATCGGCCCTTTCAAAGCAACTTTATTTTTTTCTATACTTTTATATAATGATTCGGGTATAAGCTCCCCTGTTTCATTATAGACTTTTTCTCCGGCGTTTTCTATTTCAAATTCTACTTCTACACCGGCTGCTTCAAATATATCCGTTACACTTTTTGATATTTCCGGACCGATTCCATCTCCCGGAATGAGAGTTACTTTTCTCATAATTCCTCCTTTTTTGTATGTATTAAAATTCAGAACTTGTGGCAAAGTTCAGATATCCGCCATATTCCAGTATTTTCTTTTCTCTTTCGGAACCTGTAAATCCGGCTTCAAATTCTATATTTTTTGTTTTGTTCAGTATTTTAAATACTCCAGTTTCCAAAGATGATTTTGTATCCTTGAATTCCAGTTCATCATATTCGTCAATCTTATCATAATCCTCTGCATTAATAAATTCTAAAGGTATAATTCCTGCATTTACAAGATTAGCCTTATGTATTCTTGCGAAAGATTTAGCAATTACTGCTTTTATTCCTAAATACAGCGGAAGTAAAGCCGCGTGTTCTCTGCTCGAGCCCTGACCATAGTTATCCCCGCCTATTACAATACCGCCGTTATTCTTTTCTGCTCTCTCTTTAAAATCAGGTATTATTGTATTGAAGCAATATTCAGATAATTTTGGTATATTCGATCTAAAAGGCAGAAGCTTTGCATTAGAAGGACAAATGTCATCTGTTGTTATATTATCCTTTGTTTTTAATATTACTTTTCTGATAAATTCCTCCTCAAGAGGTTTATTTATCGGAAACGGCTTTATGTTCGGCCCCATTATTATCTCTGTCTTTCTTCTGTCTTCGTCTGATTCGGGCGGATATATATAGTAATTGTCATATAATGCATATTTTTCAGGGAACTCCACCTTAATGTCAGCACCAAAAGTTCTTGGATCAGTAAAATACCCAGTTATAGATGACACTGCTGCTGTTTCCGTACTTACAAGATAAACCTCGGCATTCATAGTTCCGCATCTTCCTTTAAAGTTTCTGTTAAAAGTTCTTAACGAGATTCCTTCGGATTTTGGTGCCTGCCCCATACCTATACACGGACCGCATGATGCTTCCAGCACTCTTGCTCCGGCAGCTATCAAAGTAGCTAATGCTCCGTTTTCAGATATCATATTCATTATATTGCTTGATCCCGGAGATAAAACAAGACTCACATCAGGATGTACCTTTTTTCCCTCCAGTATTTTTGCAAGTTTCATAAAGTCTGAATATGATGAATTCGTACAAGAGCCTATTGCTATCTGATCAACTTTTATTTTTTCACTTTCCGGTATTTCATGAACATTGTCCGGGCTATGCGGAAATGCTGCAAGCGGTACAAGCTCATCAAGATTTACCACTAATTTTTCATCATATTCTGCGTCCGGATCTGCTGAAAGAGGTCTATAATCCTCCTCACGTCCCTGTTTCTTTAAGAAATCCAATGTTTCTTCATTGCTTTCAAATATTGATGTAGTTGCTCCCAGCTCTGCACCCATATTTGTGATAGTTGCTCTGTCATCTACAGACAGATATTTTACACCCTCGCCTGTATACTCTATTACATAGCCTACTCCGCCTTTTACAGTAAGCTCTCTTAATACATGAAGTATTATATCCTTGGCAGAAACCCAAGGCTGCAGTTTTCCTCTTAATTCCACATTATAAACTTTTGGAGCTTTCAAATAATATAAACCTCTTGCCATACCAATAGCTACATCAAGCCCTCCGGCCCCCATGGCTATCATGCCCAGTCCCCCACCTGTAGGAGTATGGCTGTCTGAGCCTATTAATATTTTTCCGGGTTTTCCGAATTTTTCCAGATGCAGTCTGTGACATATTCCGTTGCCGGGTTTGGAAAAGATTATTCCGTGTTTGGCTGCCGAAGTTTTTATAAATTCATGATCATCGGCATTCTCAAAACTTGCCTGAAGCATATTATGATCAATATATGCTACTGATACTTCTGTCTTTACCTTATCTGCATTCATAGCATTCAGCTGCAGATAGGCCATAGTTCCTGTAGAATCCTGAGTCAGAGTCTGATGGACCTTCACACAGATTTCTTCTCCCGGTCTCAATTCACCTTTTAACAAATTTTGACCTAGTATTTTGTAAGTTAAACTTAGTCCCATTCTTATTTTATCCTCCAAAAATTTATTTTATTAATATTTATATAAATATAAACTTAAAATTATTCACTCTATATAAACATCAAAACAGTTTAAATATAAGCTTAATTATATTTTTCCAAACATAAATATAAAATATTTAACTATATACATTTTTTATAATTATCACAGTCAAGTATATATATAAATGATATATAAGATTATAAGGTTAAAAAGGCAGTTTGTCAAGTGGTAATAAGAAAATAATATTATCATTTGCTATGTTTAT
>RCMY010000174.1_pt1 | contig 58381 bp, 49 predicted proteins | sample 2041341 | NCBI WGS metagenome assembly RCMY01 (sample SAMN09708234, study PRJNA481090) | Marine sediment metagenome, whole genome shotgun sequencing project.
ATCTCACTGATATACGAATAATAATCATCCTTTACCACAGATCTTCAACAAAATGGCGTTCTGGGCATGCATGCGGTTTTCTGCTTCGTCAAAGACAATCGACGCTGCGGATTCAACGACCGAATCAGTGGTTTCCACGCCTCGCTCAGCCGGCAGGCAATGCATAAACAGGCTTTCTTTGCCGGTGGCAGCCATCAGTTCATCGTTCACCTGAAAACCCTGGAATCGTTCTTTTCGTTGCTGGGCTTCTTCCTTTTGCCCCATGGAAGCCCACACATCGGTATAGACAATGTCAGCACCCTGCACCGCTTTTTTGGGATCGTGGCTGATCTCTATCTCAGACAGACCTGCATGTTTGGCCTCGGCAAGGGTTTTACTGTCCGGCAGGTAACCGGCCGGACAGGCACAGACAAAGTGCATCGGGAGCCTTTGAGCCAAGCGGAGCCAGGAGTGGACGATATTGTTGCCATCACCCACATAGACCACTTTAAGATCACGAAGATGACCGCGATGCTCAAGTATGGTGAACATGTCGGCCATTATCTGGCACGGATGGTTGTAATCCGTCAAACCGTTAATTACTGGCACCGAGGAATATTTGGCCATCTCCAGCACGTGATCGTGGCTAAATAAGCGGGCCATGATCACGTCATTGTATCGTGCCACCACCCTGGCTATATCTTTTACCGCCTCACGTTTACCGATGGATATATCCGACGGGCCCAGATAGAGGGCATGACCACCCATGCGAAAAAATCCAGTTTCAAAAGAAATACGAGTACGGGCCGATGGTTTGGTAAAAATCATGGCCATGGTATGATCCTTGAAAGGCTTATAGTCCTCACGGGCCTTAAAGCGTGCTTTAACCTCACGGGCCAGGGCAAAGGTTTCGTGGATCTCGTCGGCTGTAAAATCAGTAATGTGTAAAAAATCGCGTTTCACGGTTGTTCCTCCAAATACCTACAATAAGCTTTTCAGTGCAAAAAAAAAAGAATCATCATACCAGATTTTCTTCATTCTGACACGGTGCTTCTTTGCCCGTCTCCATCAGGATATTTCTCTGCTTCTTTTTGCGACATATCCACCTTATGAACAGAGTCTTTTGACTCCTTCATTAGAAATGAATTTCTCAATCAAAAACAATTTATTTGTGATTTTTATACAATTTTTTAATTGTCATACAAAAAAGTTGACACTATAAAGAGAACATGAAACTGCATACTCTCGAACTCTTAAAAAATTTGGCAAAAGGTATCACCAGCGTTTTCGGTGATCGATGTGAAATTGCAATCCACGATTTCAGCAACATCAAGAGTTCACTGGTCTACATTGAGGGTAATATCAGCAAACGAAGGATAGGTTCTCCCCTTCCTGATATGTTGTATCGGTTGCTCAAAGAGTTCGGCGATGACGCACCCGATAAATTTGGCTATAAAAGCACCACGCAAGACGGAAAGATACTTAAATGTTCGACCAACATGGTCCGCGACGAACAGGGCAAACTCGAAGGATGCCTGTGCATTAACTTCAACGTCACCGATTTCACCTTCCTGGCTACGGCTTTCAACGATTTCACCTTTCTTGCCAATAAAAGTACCAACGGTTCTGACAACACGACTACGCAGGACGATCGACCAAGCACCTTTGCCGAGACCATGGAATCAGCAGTAGACTTCGTTGTTGCCGAGCATGGCAAAGCACCTGCCATGCTAAAAAAAGCGGACAAATTGGAGATAATGCAGAAATTGGATACAGACGGCGTCTTCATGATTAAAGGTTCGGTTGACTATATTGCCAGAGTCTTCGGTGCATCACGATACACCATCTACAATTATCTCAAGCAGATTCGTAATGCATAGAGATGAGGAAGAGTGTTGTCCCCTTGGGGGAATTTTACGACATCATCAATAATAGATAATGAATGGGAGAATAAAGCCAATGTCTCAATTAGATTTTACAAAAATAAATCAACTGGCAGAACAATATAAGCCGGCGATGAGTGCCTTTTTACGGGATATGGTCGCCATCCCCAGTGAGAGCTGCGACGAGAAAGCCGTTATCGCCCGAATTAAACAAGAAATGGAAGCAGTTGGCTTCGACAAGACAGAGATCGATCCCATGGGCAATATCCACGGGACAATCGGCCACGGGAAACACATAATCGCTCTCGATGCCCATATCGACACCGTCGGTATCGGCAATAGAGACAACTGGGATTTTGACCCCTACAAGGGCTACGAAAACGACGAGGAAATCGGCGGCCGCGGCACCAGCGACCAGGAAGGCGGCATGGCTTCCATGGTCTACGCCGGAAAAATCATCAAAGACCTCGACCTTGCAGGCGATTACACCCTGGTCGTTGTCGGATCGGTTCAGGAAGAGGATTGCGACGGTCTGTGCTGGCAGTACATTATCAAAGAAATGGGCCTGAAACCTGAATTTGTCGTTTCCACCGAACCGACCGATGGCGGTATCTATCGCGGCCAGCGCGGACGCATGGAAATAAGAGTCGATGTTGCCGGGATTAGCTCCCACGGTTCTGCTCCTGAGCGCGGTGTCAATGCCATCTTCAAGATGGGCAAAATCTTAGGTGAATTAGAAGCATTACACCAGCAATTGATAACCGATGATTTTCTCGGTAAAGGATCGCTTACCGTATCGGAAATTTTCTCCACCTCCCCTTCCCGCTGTGCGGTGGCCGACGGCTGCTCCATTTCCGTTGACAGAAGACTCACCGTTGGCGAGGACGGTCCCTACGCCCTGCAGCAGATCCGCGATCTTCCGGCGGTAAAGGCGGCAGGCGCAAAGGTCTCCATGTACAGTTATGACCGACCTTCCTACACCGGCCTGGTGTATCCAACGGAATGCTATTTCCCTTCATGGGTCCTGCCGGAAGACCATGAAGTAACCAAAGCGACCGTCGACACCTACAAAGGGCTTTTCAATCAGGAACCGCGTGTTGACAAATGGACTTTTTCGACCAACGGCGTTTCCATCATGGGGCTGCTCGGCATTCCCTGTGTGGGTTTTGGCCCGGGCAAAGAAGCCCAGGCCCACGCCCCCAACGAAAAGACCTGGAAAGCAGACCTGGTTCGCTGTGCCGCTTTCTATGCCGCACTGCCGCTCATTTACCTCGGCAACAAGGGGTAGTCGTTCATGAAAGCTCGACTTGCTTTTGTGGCGATCGGCGGCAACTCTTTAATCAAGAGCAAAGAGTTGCAGAAGGTAGAGGATCAACATGATGCGATCAGGGAAACAGTAGCCCATGTGGTCGATTTAATCGAACTGGGCTACCAGGTCATTATCTCCCACGGCAACGGTCCCCAGGTCGGCTTCATCATGCGCCGGTCGGAAGTTGCCCGCCGGGCAGTCGGCCTCCATCTGGTACCCCTGGTCAATGCCGTGGCGGATACCCAGGGCTCCATAGGCTACCAGATCCAGCAGTCGATGAACAACGAGCTTGCCGTCAGGAAGCTTGCCGGCCAGTGTGTAACACTGGTTACCCAGGTCGTGGTTGACGAAGACGATCCGGCCTTTGTTAAACCTGCCAAGCCGGTGGGAGAATTTTTCGATACCACCCAACTGGCAGAGATCCGCCGGGAGTACCCCGACTGGAGTCTGGTTGAGGATGCAGGCCGGGGATACCGGCGGGTCGTCCCGTCGCCCAAACCGCATGAAATTGTCGAAAAACCGGTCATCGAATCGCTGCTGCGTGCGGGCTACCACGTCGTTGCCGCCGGTGGCGGCGGTATTCCGGTGGTGCGCAGAGGAAAAGAATTCATTGGCGTCGATGCTGTTATCGACAAAGATCACGTCTCAAGCCTGCTGGCCTCGCAGCTGGGTGCCGATATGCTGATTATCTCCACGGCTGTCGAGCAGGTTGCTCTCAATTTCGGCAAACCAAATGAGCAACGTATCGGCACCATGTCGGTCAGCCAGGCAAAGAGCTATATCGAGCAGAACCATTTTGCCCCGGGATCCATGCTGCCCAAGATAGAGGCCGCAGTCAACTTTATCAAAAACAGCGGCAAAGAGGTTATTATCACCGCCCCTCAATTTATAAAAGAGGCGGTATTGAATGGCAAAGGGACCCATATCATCCCATAATAAGGCTATGCCCTTAAGGCCTGCCGACCCTACACGATACAAAACAATTGATTCCACATAACAGCGAAATGGAGAAACTATATGGATAACGCAAAGATACAAGGCCTCATACAGCAACTGGCGCTGCTCAACTACCAGGACATGTTCGCCAACGACTTCCTGCTTACCTGGGAAAAAAGCAATCAAGAACTCCAGGCCACTTTTCTGGTCGCGGACATTCTACGCGGGCTGCGGCAGAGAAATATCTCCGCTCGTCTTTTTGACTCAGGCCTGGGCATCTCCCTGTTCCGCGATCAGTCCACCCGGACCAGGTTCAGTTTCGCCAGCGCCTGCAACCAGTTAGGCCTGACGATGCAGGACCTTGATGAAGGAAAATCCCAGGTGGCCCATGGCGAAACGGTGCGCGAGACCGCTAACATGGTCTCTTTTATGGCTGATGTCATCGGTATCCGCGATGATATGTATATTGGTAAAGGAAACGAGTATATGCGCGAGGTTTCCAAGGCTGTGCAGCAAGGATATCTGGAAGGTGTTCTGGAACAGCGCCCTACCCTTGTCAACCTGCAGTGCGACATCGATCATCCAACGCAGACTATGGCGGACACACTGCACTTGATCAACCATTTCGGTGGGGTAGAAAACCTTAAAGGCAAAAAACTGGCCATGACCTGGGCCTACAGTCCTTCCTACGGCAAGCCGTTGTCGGTCCCCCAGGGCGTTATCGGGCTGATGACCCGTTTTGGTATGGAAGTGTCGCTGGCGCACCCAAAAGGATATGAGATCATGCCGGAAGTGGAGGCCATTGCCGTAAAAAATGCGGCGGCCAGCGGCGGCAAGTTCACCAAATCCAATTCCATGGAAGAGGCATTTGCGGGTGCCGACATCGTTTACCCCAAGAGCTGGGCGCCATTTTCCGCCATGGAAAGCCGCACACAACTCTATGGGGACGGGGATTTTGATGGCATCAAGGCCCTTGAGAAAGAACTCCTGGCCCAAAATGCCGGGCATAAGGACTGGGAATGCACCGAATCGTTGATGGCAACCACCCATGGAGGTCAAGCTCTCTATATGCACTGCCTGCCGGCAGACATCAGCGGGGTGAGTTGTAAGGAGGGTGAGGTTGCCGCGAGCGTCTTTGATCGCTACCGCAAGCCCATGTATACGCAGGCGAGCTACAAGCCCTATATCATTGCCGCCATGATCATGCTGGCCAAGGCAAAGCATCCCGCCGACACCCTTGCTACTATGTTGCACGAGGGCCGCGCGAGGATTAAATTTTGAAAGCAACGAATAGCTAGGGAAAAAGATCTCATCTATGGACAGTCACTAGATAAGGTCAGCGACATAGAGGTGAAGCTAAGGCGGTGGTTAAAAAACGGATGATGCAAAACCACCGCTCTTTCTAAAGAGGGGGATACCATGATTACTTTCACGCTTAATGGCCGGGAAACATCATTTTCAGGGGATGAAAAGATGTTGCTCTTGCATTACCTGCGCGAAGAAAAGGGGTTGATTTCGGTCAAGGACGGCTGTTCAGGCCAGGCCGCCTGTGGTGCCTGCATGGTTGAACTTGCTGGCAAACCGACTCTGGCGTGTGTCACAGCCATGAAAAAGGTGGCGGGAAAGTCTGTTATCACTCTTGAAGGTTTCCCGGAAAATGTCCGGCGGACATTAGCCCGGGCTTTTGTCGCCAAGGGTGCGGTGCAGTGTGGTTTTTGCACTCCGGGCATTATATGCAGGACCAAAATATTGTTGGAGAATAATCCCGACCCCAGTCGCGCCGATGTTATCAAGGCCCTGCAGGTCAACCTCTGTAGGTGTACCGGCTATGTGAAAATTATCGACGGCATCCTGCTTGCAGCCAAAGCCCTGCGCGACCACCTGCAGATTGACTGGGAAACCCGGACCGGCATTGGCTATTCCTACCCTAAGGTGGAGGCGTACGAAAAGGCTCTCGGCATCGGCCCATACGTCTCTGATATGCAGCTGACAAGGATGTGCCACGGCGCCCTGAAATTCAGCGAACATCCCCGCGCCGTGGTCCGGCACATCGATGTGTCGGCCGCCGAAAAAATGACCGGGGTAATTCGGGTATTTACCGGATCCGACATCCCCGGAAAACGCCACCAGGGTCTTGTCGTCAAAGACTGGCCGATGATGGTGATCGAAGGTGAAACGACCAGATGCATAGCTGACGTCTTTGCCTGTGTCGTTGCAGAAACCGAACACATTGCCCGCCTGGCCGTCGAACAGATCCAGGTGGACTATGAAATCCTTGAACCACTTACCGAAATCACCAGGGCAAAAGACTCGCCGATACTGATCCATGAGAACGGCAATCTGCTCAAAGAAACCGTCATCCGTCGCGGGGAAGCGGTAGAAGATGTCTTTGCCCGCTCGGCCTATGTGGTCGAGGGAGAGTTTGAGACGCCCTTTGTCGAACACGCCTTTCTGGAGCCGGAGGCCTCTCTGGCCAAACCTGACGGCCAGGGCGGATTGATCGTCTATTCCCAGAGCCAGGCAATTTTTAAGGATCGCGAGCAGATCAGCTCGGCTCTGAATCTGGCTGAGGAGCAGGTCGATGTGGTCCTCGTCTCGGCGGGCGGTGCTTTCGGCGGCAAAGAAGACCTCACGGTCCAGCACCACGCTTCACTTGCGGCCATGATACTCCAGCGTCCGGTCAAGGTGCGCCTGAGCCGTCCGGAATCGATGCGCATGCACCCCAAGCGGCACAAGATGATACTTACCTACAAGCTCGGTTGTGATGAAAACGGCATGCTCACCGCCCTTCACGCCAGAATACTGGGCGATACCGGCGGGTATGCCTCCATGGGCGGCGCCGTTGTGGCCCGCACCGGGACCCACGCCGCGGCCGCCTACCATCTCCCCAACGTAGATGTTATTGCCAGTGCCTACTACACCAACAATCCTCCCGCCGGCGCCTTTCGCGGCTTTGGGGTGAACCAGTCCAATTTTGCCATGGAAAGCATGGTCGACGAACTGTGTATAAAGGGAGGCTTTGATCGGTGGCAGTTTCGCTATGACAACGCCCTTGATGTCGGCCGGATGACCACCACCGGCCATGTCTTGAAAAGTGCAGTTGGCCTGCGTCAATGCCTTACGGAAGTAAAAGATGCCTTCAATGGTGCCGAGTATGCAGGGATTGCCTGTGCCATCAAGAATTGCGGCATCGGCAACGGTATCGAAGAAATCAGCGAAACCCGGCTCAAAATTGTCGCTCCTAACCGAATCGAACTCTATCACGGCTGGAGTGAAATGGGCCAGGGGATCAATACCGTGGCCCGGCAAGTACTGGCGGAAGTCTGCGGGCTGAATGATAGAATAGCCATCGATGTTAAATCTTCCACCGGCGGTGGCGCCAGAGGCGGGGCCACCACCGCCAGCCGGGGCACTGCTCTGCTTGGCAATTCAACCATAATTGTGGCCGAAAAGCTCAAAGCTGATCTGCTGAACCAGAATCTTGGTAGTCTGGTCGGCAAAGAATACTTTGGCCACCATTTTGTTGACTGGACCACCAGCCATGACGTAGATGGAGAAATCATCAGTCACTTCTCGTACAGCTATGCCGTGCATATGGCAATTCTCGATGAAACCGGTACACTGCAGAGTATCCATGCAGCCCACGATGTCGGTCGGATTATCAACCCGATTCTCTTCGAAGGACAAGTCGAAGGCGGCGTCGTCATGGGCATGGGCTATGCTCTGACTGAGAACTATCCGCTACAAGACGGCAAACTTACCTCGGATAAAATGGCCAAACTTGGCCTGCCGAAGGCCAAAGACGTGCCCGAAATTAAAGTGATAGGAGTCGAATACCCCGATGACTCCGGACCGTTTGGTGCCAAAGGGGTGGGAGAAATTGGCTCCATTCCAACAGCTGCGGCCATTGCCAATAGTTATTACCGATTTGACGGTATCCGTCGTTACTCGCTGCCGCTTGCACCACCCAAAAAGAAATAACGGCAAGCTCCCACTGGTTCCCAGGTGGCACATGATAACCAGTGGGGTAAATCAATAAAAGTGGGGTGTGACCATGACCTTATATCTCAAAGATGCACAATTTATAGACTGGCAGAATCTGGCGATACACCATACCCATCTGGCTGTAGAATCAGGGCCGACCGGCACTGTCAGCAAAATATCGAGCCTGCCGGCTGGTAGTGTGCTGACCACCAACGATCGTATTGTCGATTGCCAGGGCAAATTTGTTACCAAATCCTTTGGCTGCGGCCATCATCACATCTATTCCACCCTTGCCAGAGGCATGCCGGCACCAAGGAAGATTCCCACCAATTTCCCTGAAATCCTTCAGTATGTCTGGTGGAATATAGACAAGCGCCTTGACCTGAAAATGATTGAGGCCAGTGCCCTGGCCTCGGCCATCTACTGTGCCAAAAGCGGGGTAACCTTTGTCATCGACCACCATGCATCGCCTTTTGCCATCGAAGGCTCTTTAGAAACCATCGCCAGGGCATTTGATCGGGTCGGCATCTCACATATGCTCTGCTACGAGATGTCTGATAGAGACGGCGATAAAATCAGCGAACAGGGTCTGGCCGAAACAGACGCCTTTCTCGCCTCGGGTCGTGCCGGGCATGTCGGCCTGCACGCTTCTTTTACCGTGGGTGACCACCTGCTTCAGAATGCGATCGCTCTTGCCGAAAAGCATCAGACCGGCCTGCATATCCATGTGGCGGAAGATTTTTCCGACCAACAGCATTGCCAGACTCATTTCGGCAAAAGGGTTATTGAGCGGTTGCATGACGCCGGTGGTCTGCAGCTGAAAAAATCGATTTTAGCCCATTGTATCCATCTTTCCGATAACGAACGGGAGCTGCTGCAAAAGTCCGGTGTCTGGATCGTGCAGAATGTTGAAAGCAACCAGAACAACAACGTCGGCCTAGGCCATTACGGCGATCTGAAAAGCCAAATGATGCTTGGCACCGACGGGATGCACTGCGATATGCTGCGCAGCGCGAAAGCGGCCTTTCTCACCGGCCAGGCGACCGAAGGGATCGGTTTTGACACCATCTATGACCGTTTTCGCAATGTGCATCGGTATATCCAGGCAACCGGTACAACCGGAGACGGCGAGAATAACCTGGTGATCCTCAACTACGATCCGCCGACTGATCTGACCCAGGATAATTTTCTCGGCCACTTTGTCTTCGGCATTGATACCCGTCATGTGGAAAGCGTCATCGCCCAGGGAAAACTGCTCGTTGAAGACAGGCGGATACTAACAGTGGATGAAAAAGAAGTGCTGAACCAGGCGAGAGCCATGGGGCGAAAACTCTGGAGTAAATTATGAAGTTTTTTACTTAGCCATCATAGAGTCTCTCTTTTAAAGAGAGCATCAGAATTCAACTCCGTACGATAAAACGCCATGCAGGATATCCTCATTAAAAATGGTACCATTGTTACCGCCGATAAAACGTTGCAGGCTGACCTGCTCATTGTCGATGGGATGATTGCCGCTCTAGGTGAAGCTCTGGAGCGTCCAGGTGCCCAGGTGATCGACGCTGCCGGTAAATATGTCATGCCGGGTGGAGTGGATGCGCATACCCATCTGAACCTGACGGTCGGCAGCTTTAAGGTCAGTGACGGATTTTACGAGGGTTCGGCGGCCGCAGCATCTGGCGGCACCACCTGCGTGGTCGAGCATCCGTCTTTTGGCCCTGACGGCTGTTCTCTTCTACACCAGATTAAGTCCTACAAACAACAAGCCGAAAAAGCCTGCGTGGTCGATTTCGGCCTCCACGGCGTTTTCCAGCACCTTACTCCATCGATCCTGGGCGAGATTCAAACGCTCATCACCCACGGGGTCTCCAGCGCCAAAATCTATTTAACCTACGGCGGCCGTCTGCAGGATGCACAGATCCTGGCGATCCTGGACCGCGCCAAAGATGCCAGCCTGCTCCCTGCCTTTCATGCCGAACACCATGACATCATAGATTTTCTCTGCAGGCGGTTCAAAGCCGAAAAGAAAGGGGCGGCCAAGTATCACCCTCGCAGTCGTCCGGATTATGCAGAAGCTGAAGCCATTTACCGGATTATCTGCCTGGCCGAAGCGGTGGGAAGAGTGCCGGTGTACATTGTCCATCTGTCAACTGCCGCCGGGCTGCGGGTCATTGAGGCAGCACAGGAACGCGGCCTGCCGGTGTACGCCGAGGTCTGCCCCCAGCACCTGCTGCTCGACGATACCTGCTACGAGGATCCCGAGCGAGGGCTCCAGTATATCATGGCCCCGCCGGCCCGCAAGGCCGCCGATGCAGCAGCGCTCTGGCAGGGGCTGGGTCAAGGGAGCATCGCGGTTGTGGCCACCGACCATTGCTCGTTTACCTTTGGTGACAAACTGTCCCACGGCCGGGACGATTTCAGCAAGGCCCCCGGCGGCATACCCGGAGTGGAAACCAGGCTTCCCCTGTTATTTTCCGAAGGCGTGTTGAAAAACCGTCTTTCCCTGCACCGTTTCGTGGAAGTCGTCTCAACGGCCCCGGCCAAGCTGATGGGCCTTTTCCCCCGCAAGGGGCACCTCGCCCCGGGAGCGGACGGAGATGTGATACTCTTTGATCCGAAAATGGAAAAAATCATCACCCCGAAAATCCTGCGCCAGAATGCCGACTACTCCCCTTACGAAGGCATGCATGTTCGCGGGTGGCCCACCACCACCATCGTCCGGGGCCGAATCGTCTTCCAGGACGGAAGACTCCTGGCGGACAAAGGCTGGGGACAATATATCGGCCGCGGACTGGCGGTCAGCTCGAGCATCAATGAAGGAGATCAAAATGACAAGCGATAAATTATGGGTATGCGATATTGCTACCTTGCTGCAATGGATCTTAAAAGATGAAAAACAAGGGCGGATTTTCGGTATCGAAAAGGAATTGTTCTACGTCCCCAAAACCACCGACCCTTTTCGGATGCGCCGGTACGGCAAATTGCTGGAAACCCCGGTGGGCGTTGCCGCCGGCCCGCATACCCAACTCTCGCAAAACCTGATCGCCGCCTGGCTGACAGGCGCCCGGTATATGGAGCTGAAAACCATCCAGGTTCTCGACGAGCTGGAGGTGACCAAACCCTGTATCGACATGGGCGATGAAGGGTATAACTGCGAATGGTCCCAGGAACTGAAACTTGCCCAGTCTTTTGATGAATACCTCAATGCCTGGATTGTCATGCATATCCTCAAAGATAAATTCGGCTGGGGCACCGCCGAGGAGCCTGGCTTTATCTTTAACATGAGTGTCGGCTATAACCTGGAAGGTATTCTCAGCCCCACGGTGCAGCGTTTTCTCGAGCAAATGGCTGATTGCAGCAACGAAAAAGCTGCCAAAATCGACCAGACAGCGGCCTTCTATCCTCGGGTGCGTGAGCTCAGTATCGGCGACTGCATGTCGGATAATATCACCATATCCACCATGCACGGCTGCCCGCCGGATGAGGTGGAGAAGATCGGCCGTTATTTCATTGAAGAACGCAAGCTCCATACCACCATAAAACTCAATCCAACCTTGCTCGGAGCGGACGAAGTCAGGGGCATTCTCAATGACAAGCTGGGCTTTAAGGTGCGGGTTCCCGATCTGGCTTTTGATCACGACCTGAAATACCCCGACGGCGTGGCCTTGATCAAATCACTTCAGGAGAGTGCACAGAAGGTGGGCGTTGCATTCAATATTAAATTGACCAACACCCTGGAAACCCAGAATAGTGCCCAAAATTTGCCGGATAAGGAACAGATGGTCTATATGAGCGGCCGGGCGCTTCATCCGATCAGCATCAATCTCGCCAGGCGGCTGCAGGATGAATTCCAGGGCAGCCTGGACATCTCTTTTTCCGCCGGAACCAGTTATGCCAATGTCGCCGATGTCCTGGCCTGCAATGTAAAGCCGATTACCACCTGCTCCGACCTTTTAAAACCGGGTGGATACGGGCGTTTGTCACAATATCTGGAGACACTGCACAAAGCGTTCAGCGATGCAGGCGCGAGCAACATTGACGACTTCATCATAGCCGGCAGCGGCACAAAACAACCGGTGAACCAGGCCGGGTGGGCCAATTTACAAACATACGCCGCAGCCGTGGTCGATGATGGCAACTGCAAGAAAGAAAGTTTCCCTTACGACAATATCAAGACCGACAACCAACTTGGCCCCTTCGACTGCATCAAGGCTCCCTGCATGGCAACCTGTCCAGCCAGCCAGGATATCCCCAGTTATCTGTACTACACCGCCAAAGGCGACTATGCCAGGGCGCGAAAAGTGATTCTCGAGACCAATCCCTTTCCCAATGTGCAGGGCATGGTCTGCGATCACCTCTGCCAGTCCAAGTGCACCCGAATCAATTATGACAACCCGCTGCTCATCAGGGAAATCAAACGGTTCGTTATCCAGACTGCAGGCAATGAACCATTATTGCAACCAGCCAAAACCAATGGCATAAAGGTGAGCATCATCGGTGCCGGACCTTCCGGTTTATCCTGTGCCTATTTCCTTGCCCTGCAGGGCTTTAAGGTAGAGATTTTTGAAAGCAAACCCTTTGCCGGAGGCTGGGCCGCAGATGCCATTCCCACCTTCCGCCTGGACAGCGAGTCCATTAAAAAAGATATCGATGCCATTTTGTCACTCGGCGTCACGATGCACTATAATGCAGTCATCGATCAGGCTGGGTTTGAAAAAATCGTCAAGGATTTCGATTATGTCTACGTTGCCGTCGGCGCGCAGGAAGGCGTCAAGTTAGGCCTTCCCGGAGAGGACGCCGAAGGGGTCATGGATAACCTCGATTTTTTAAGCGCGATACGGCGCGGCGACAAGATCGACCTGGGCAAGAAGGTCGTCATCATCGGCGGCGGTAATTCCGCCATGGACGCGGCCCGCACCGCTAAAAGACTGGTTGGCCCGGATGGCGTGGTCAGTCTCATCTATCGGCGGACCCGTCAGGAAATGCCCGCTGCCGCCGAAGAAGTCCAGGGTATGCTCGACGAGGACGTCAATTTTATTGAACTCACGGCACCGGAGTGCATGCTGGTGGAAAACGGCAAGGTCAGATCCAATGTCTGTTTCAGAATGCAACTCGGCGAAAAAGACGCCAGCGGACGGCCCCGGCCCATCAAAATCGAGGGCTCGGAATTTGAACTGGAGGTTGACAGTGTCATTTCAGCCATCGGCCAGCGGGTCAATGCCGATTTCTTTCCAGGCAAAGAGTTGCTGATTGATCCAGTCACGCGCGAAACCCAGATCAAAAATGTGTTCGCCGGCGGCGATGCGGTTCGGGGGGCATCTACCCTGATTAAAGCTATCGGTGATGGGAAGCATGTGGCCGAGTCCATCTTCCAGCGGGCGGCTGGCGAGAACAAAATGGCTGCACCCCTTGGCAAGGTGGTCAATGCCGAAGAACTGCGCACCAGCAAAGCGCGCCGACAGCCGGGAACGGTCATGCCGGAAATCGGCTTAGATGAGCGTTCCGGCTTTAAAATGGTGATCAAAACCCTTGATGAAGCCACAGCCAGGGCGGAAGCCGCCAGGTGTCTGCAGTGTGACGAGATCTGCAGCGTCTGTGTCTCAGTCTGCCCCAACCGCGCCAATGTGGAGTTTCAGATGCAACCTGTGGAATTTAGAGTCCAGCAGGCCATCCCCGACGAGCGCGGTGTCCGGATTATCGATCTTGAAATCAGACAGATCAAGCAAAAATACCAGATCCTCAATCTTGGTGACTATTGCAACGAATGCGGCAATTGTGCCACATTCTGCCCGACCAGCGGGGCGCCCTATAAGGACAAACCCAAATTTCATATACGAGCTGAGAGCTTTGCTACAGCTGCCTTTGGCTATCATTTCTCTGCGATCAACCATTTAGAGTACAAAAACAACGGCCACCATGCCGTACTCGACAGAGGACCTGACGGGTACATCTACGAAACCGACAGTTTCAGGGCAGTATTGAGCCTTGATTATAGAGCGAGAAAGGTGGAATTCAAGAGTGGAGCATCGCAACCTGTTAACCTGCTTGAAGCGGTGCATATGGCAATTCTGTCCGAAGCCGTTTGCGAACTGGCACCATTTAAATTCTAGCGTTTATTGAGGTAACATCATGCCGGCTCAAAAAAAAGAAAGCAACTCCGACGCTGCCAAGCGCAAATATGACCTCATCTACGGCTTAGACGACAAGCCTGCAGCGCTACCGGCCATATACGGCGCCCTGCAGCATCTACTGGCTATGTTCGTCGGGATTATCACCCCGGCGATTATCATTTCCGGTGTCCTGGGGTTATCCATCGAATACAGCAGTTTTTTAATCAGCATGGCCCTTTTTGCCTCTGGGGTGGGAACCTTCATCCAGGTCAGCCGTTTCGGTCCGTTAGGATCCGGTCTGCTCTCCATTCAGGGAGTCAGTTTCACCTTCATCAGCACTATCATTGTTATCGGTATGAGTGTCATCAAAGGTGGCGGCTCCATTGAGACAGCATTGGCCACCGTATTCGGCTGCACCTTCCTGGGATCTTTTTTTACCATGGCTGCCAGTCGGGTACTCCCCTACCTGCAAAAAGTCATTACCCCGGTGGTCAGCGGGGTGACCGTGCTTCTTATCGGCCTTACCCTTATCCAGGTGGGCATGGTCGATTTCTGCGGCGGTTTTGCTGCCAAGGGAACCCCTGATTTCGGCTCCCTGAGAAATGTTGGCTTGGGCAGTCTGGTTATGACCATCATCATTATTCTCAACCGTTCCGACAGGCCTCTGCTGCGGATGGGCTCAGTGGTCATCGGACTCGTCACAGGGTACATTGTGGCTGCTTTCATGGGAATAATCGATTTCAGTAAGTTGGCCGGCGTCCATCTGTTTTCACTGCCCATACCCTTTAAATTCGGTTTCTTCCAATTCGATTTTTCGCAGATGTTCACCGTGGCAATCATCTACCTGTTAATTGTCGTGGAGGCGATTGGCGATCTCACCGCCACCTCCATGCTTTCCGGGCAACCGATTCAGGGTGAAAAATACGTCAAACGGATATCGGGAGGCCTTCTGGCCGATGGTTTAAACTCGGCCATTGCCGCTGTTTTTTCGGCCTTTCCGCTGGCAACCTTCAGCCAGAACAACGGCGTCATCCAACTCACAGGAGTGGCCTCGCGTCACGTTGGCAAATACATCGCGGCAATACTGGTCCTGCTCAGCTTATTTCCCATTCTCGGCGCAGTTATCTCGATCATCCCCAAACCGGTTTTAGGCGGAGCGACGCTGATACTTTTCGCCATGGTAGCTTCAGCTGGAATTCGCATTATTACAACGAAGCCGCTGGGGCGCAAAGAGATGCTGGTTCTGGCAATTTCTCTTGGCTCCGGCCTGGGGGTGCATTTCGTCCCTGAAGTATTAGCGAACATGCCGCAACTAATTAAAGACATTGGCCATTCCTCGATTGCGGTGGGTGGCATGTCAGCTATTTTAGCCACTTTGGTTCTCAGTTTTGACACCAGCAAAGAAGAAACGGAAAGCTGATAGAAGACCAAAGCACACTGCTAACATCGTTGCCGTTGACCGCACCTGACGGATCACTTAAGGCGGCAACGATGCCGAATAACATTGCAACTCGAAGTCTCAGTTCTTTTGCAGCAGCAGGTAAAGCAGCGCCATGCGGATATACAAACCGTTTTGCGCCTGCTCAAAATAGCGCGCCCGGGGATCGTTGTCTACTTCCTTGGGGATCTCGTCAACTCTTGGTAAAGGATGCATGATAATGGCATCTTTTTTCATGGTTTTAACACAATCCAGAGTGAGAATATACTTGCTTGCAGCAGCCAGATAGTCATCAACGGAATGGAACCGTTCTTTTTGGATGCGGGTCATATAGATGCAATCGACTTCCGGAGCGACCAGGGCAAGGTCGTTTTCTTCTCGCCAGGGGACGTTGTTTTTTTCCAGATAGTCCTTGATGTCCTTCTCCATTTTACACACCTGCGGCGACACGAAAATAAGTTCCACATTGGCATATTTAGTTAAGAGATAGGACAAGGAACGTACAGTTCGCCCATAGCGCAGATCTCCCACCATGGCAATTTTCAAGTTGTTCAATCTTTGAAAAGCATCGACGATGGTGTACATATCGAGCAGGGCCTGCGTGGGATGCTGACCGGCACCATCACCTGCGTTGATTACAGGAATGGTGGAAACCTCAGCGGCACGGACAGCGCTCCCCGCTTCATTGTGCCGCATAACGATCACATCGGCGTAACCGTTCATAATCCTGATGGAGTCGGAGAGACTTTCCCCTTTGGCCGCACTGGAAAATTCGCGGGCGTTTTCCGTCGTGATAACTGAACCACCAAGCCGCAACATAGCGCTTTCAAAAGAAAAACGGGTACGGGTTGAGGATTCGTAGAACAACGAGGCCATAATTTTGCCGTCCAGATACTTGGCAAAACTGCGTTTTCCCAAAAGATCCGCCTTCATTTGGTCGGCAGTCCGGAAAACCGTTTCCAGCAGGTCTCGGTCAAATTGCTGCGATTCAACCACATGCTCGAGAGGAAAGACTGGCATAGTTATTCTCCTTATTGTTTTACTCAATTGTCGATGTTATTAGTACTTTGAGGGGGTATTGAACAGAATCCCGACTTTCTTCCCGTTTACCGGGGTTAGAAGTTTTAGTGAAGCAAGGTGTGGTGCACGCTACCAGGAATTTCGAGGTACAACAAGATGCAAAACAATAGTAATCTCGAATTGCAATTCCAAACATATCCGGTCACCTTTCATCGAAGCTCTCAAGTGGCCAGGCAAGACCAGACCATAACAAAATTAAACGTACCATTTCAATAGGTTAGAGACAATGACCTTTACACAGAGCGTAACCGCACCAACGCATGAAACCTTCTGGATAATCGGTGGTGGACAGTTTGGCCGAAGAGCTGTGGAACTGTTAAAAAAGGATGCGCCTGCCGGAAAAATTATTGTTGTGGACAAAATACCGATCCGGAACCTGCCTGATGGTATAGAAATGATCTGCGCCGACGGAATTACATGGCTGACCGAACATTTCACCCCCGATGCTGCCGTCGACAAAATTATTCCGGCACTGCCTGTTCACCTTGCTGCAGACTGGCTGAAGACACAACTTATCAATAAACATACAATTGTCCACCCGGCAGAGATCACCGATGCGCAACTATGCCACTTCCCGCACCCCATGCGTATCAACCCCAGCCGTATCGTCATGTCGCATGCCGATTTTATTTGTCCGCCAAACTGCTCCGAACCGGGTGACCTCTGCACATACACCGGCAAGAAACGGCCGACTTCCCTATACCGTCTACTCGAAACAATGGTCATAGGCAACTTCGTACCGCTCATTGTCAGAAGCCGGCAGTTTCACTCGGGAGTAGGAGGCTTTTTCCCGGAAGATTTATGGCACCTCCTTGAGCGGGCCAGATTGTTGCCAGGAACCCCGCTACTCATCGGCACAGCATGCAAATGCCACGGCGTTGTCGACGGCCTTTACCATGCAAGTTGCTAATTTCCGGGCAGATCAGGCTGCACGGGTTTGCTCGTTGTACGTCTCTGCAGTGGCTCTATATTGTCTGAAAGATTTTTCTAAAATACTCCAGAAAGTAAATCGCTCTTTCAGGCAATCCCCTCTCCCGTTGTCCATCTTTGCAACAGTTTACAATCGTCGTGAGAACCCCACTTGAGAAACCTGCCTGAATAACTCTTTGTAATAACCAATAGCAGGTGGTAACAATATAACCATAAGTAATCACACAAGATGCTACTGCCGCGACGTAGTGCTAATAGTCTTATTGTCATGGCCTCGGCACCTCCCACCTGGTACATGTCTGGTGTTTGCTGGAGTGCTCTCTCATTCAGATTGAGTGCAAATACGTTGATCGCCAAAGAATTCCAATAAAGGAATGGAATATGAATATTGCCAGAATACAGATACTTCATTTTGTATCGGGCTTCATTATCAGCCTGTTGCTGGTAACAGCATCATGTGCGACAACACAATTTTACCTGTTGCCTGAGAATGCCCAACAGAGAATAGAGTGTGATTATTTAAAAATTCAAAATAATCAGGTTATATGCACCGATAACAACCTCCTCATTACCTATGATCTTGTCGGGATAAAGAATTTGGAAGTGGTTCATGAAGGAAAGTCCTTTGCAATACAGCGTTTTACACAAAAAACTATAGAAAGAATCAACAACATTAATGCAAATAAACTAAAAAGTAACAAGGCAGGAGGGCAAGAAAAGGAAGGACAGTCAATGTACGCTTCGTTGAAAAACGGCATCGCTCAACAACTCTCTTTTCATTCTTTTACCGATTTTGTCCAATCGTTAAAAAACCTTTACCAACACCAGGTAGGCAACAGTACATTAAATTTGATCCTGCTGGGAGCAGGACTTGTTATATTTTTAATTGGCAGCATTGGGTATCTCATAGCGACATTTCGTGTTGGTATTTTGTGGGGCCTCAGCTGCCTGCTTTTACCGTTTGTTGCAGTTATTTTTCTTTTTGTGCACTGGAAGGTTGCGGTAAAACCGTTTCTTGTATCGATACTTGGCGTGGCTATTGTTTTTTTAACAACACTGCTTGCACCTGCAGATTGGGCAATCTCAGATATTACCAAAGCACAGCCAGTATCCTTAGTGAAGAGGGCAATGGTTGATGGAAGATACAAGTGCAGCGGGAAAATATATTGTTCACAAATGACATCGTGTGCAGAGGCAAAATTTTTTCTACGAAATTGTCCTGGAACTAAAATAGATGGCGATAACGATGGTGTTCCATGCGAAAAACAGTGGTGTGCTCCCTGAGTCGATCGGTGATTCATAAAGCAAAAGAGGTTCAAGTATCGCCCAATGGATCTACTTGAAAGTCTTCTGGCAGTATTGTGGTTGTCAGTTATGATATAGTGGAAATATGTGAACTTTAGGAAAGTGGTTTTTTTGAACCAGAGAAAAAAGTCTTTTAGCAGCACTTGTTTTGTATTTGGTGCGTAGACATTGTCAGGAAACATCTTAACCAAACGAAACTGTCAAATTCTTCATATTGGCAGTGATACGCTTTTATCGTTAATGAAAATGACCGATAGTGGCGAGGGATCTATCACCTGTAATCGACGGGCTTTGAACAGGGCACCCTCGGTTTTTGGGGAAGTCTTGATCCCTATGCGGCCTTTATATTCAGCTGAATGAAATCCTGCTTTTCGAAGTAATCTCAGTTGATCTCTCACGGAGATCGCTCCGCCTATTCATTGGGCCCAAGCTTCGAGGTTGATTGCAGCATCTGATGTCTTATCTTCCATTAATACTATGTCTACAAATTGCAAGGTCCCGCCAGGCTTGAGAACACGAAATATTTCCATAAACAGTTCTGCTTTTAGGGGGGACAGGTTGAAGACACCATTGGATATTACATAATCAAAGGCTTCATCATCGTACGGTATTGATTCGGATTCTACATGCTTTACCGAAATTGATTGATCTCCATATTGCTTGATTAGTGCCTGCGCCCGCTGGAACAGCTCTTCGCCGAGATCGATACCACATACTTGTCCTTTCGCTCCTACAATTTCACTTGCAACCAAGATTTCAAAACCTGCACCACAACCAATGTCAAGAACGCTACTACCGGAATCAATTTTTGAAATGGAAAATGGATTGCCAACTCCACAAAATGATCGTAGTACTTTTTCGGGATACTTGTTGATAATATCTGAGTCATACCCTGGATGCGATTGATTACAAACGCTGCCTAATCAAGGGTAGGACCCGCAGCGACATACAATACTTAGCGTAAGATTTCGCACGGCGGTGGGGTGCTATGAGGCTAAAGCGCTCGCTCGACAGGGCAAACGCAACCTCATACAGCGACCCAACGAAAAATAAACTCGCCAGCTCTTGTCCTAAGGTAATATATTCTGTCGCAGAAAGCATAGCACAAGAAGAGCAGCAGAGGCATTTTGCTGCGGGAGAGACGGAATGAGAGAAACGATTATTTATGACTACTGCGTGGGCGAGCAGAATAGCTAAAGGATATACCCGTTGCTCCGTGCGGCACAATCAGATGTGTCTTAATTTTTCGTTCATCACCCCAAGGTGGGAAGACTCGATATCCCGAAAAATATATTATCTTTCGTTGCAATACGGTTCCGGCTGGGTCAAGAAATAGAATGCGTACATCCAGCGAATCAACAGCTCCCCTATAGGAGACGTCTCCTGTCAAAAACATCTTGTCTCCATTTAAGCTATAATTGTAACGTACGGTTAATCCCCCGTCTTTAAAAATGCCCTGGTTACTTTTCTTCTCACTGACGAGTGCCCGATTGTCAACGGATGCGACCTGACCCATATTGCTGCACCCGAAAAATCCAAGAGATATCAAGAGAAGAAGGCTCAAGACACCTGTTCTTTCAACAAACATCCTAACGTTATTTTTCATGTTTATCTCTCTCTGCAAAATTCTTTTTTATTGGGGTGCGGCAGGTTGAATCTCTGTCACGACTAATTTACCGCCTTCGCTTATCGCTTTGAATTTCACCTTGTCTCCGGTCTGAATCGAGTCCAGTAAAGACTTGTCCCGAACTCTGAAAACCATGGTCATCGCAGGCATATCGAGGTTCTTTATCGCACCGTGTTTGAGTGTGAGCTTACCCACCTCCCTATCTATTTTGCGTACTACTCCTTCAGTCATTTCACCAGAACCAACCGCTTGCTCGGCCTTGGTAAAAACACTTGCCGAGACCGCTGAAAAACATATGAAGACGATTATGCTGACGAATAGTTTTCTTGCATCCATGAAGTGCCTCACCAATAATTGATTGAAAAACAGGTACACACTTTTTTCCGTGGATACCCACATTATTAAATCAATTTTCCAGAGTCTCAATGAGCAATAGCCGTTTCAACCGACACAGCTCCCTTCATGCCGGACTCGTAATGCCCCGGCATGAGGCAACCAAAGTCTATTTTTCCAGAATTGGTGAACTGCCAAACGACCTCGCCGACCTGACCGGGGGCAACTCTAACCTGATTGGCATCTTCATGTTCCATTTCTGGAAATTTCTTCATCATTTCATAATGCTCCATTAATTCTTTTGGTGTACCCAGCACAAACTCATGTTCAATCTCGCCTACGTTCTTCAACAGAAATCGTATGGTTTCACCCTGTTTTACTATGAGATGGTCTGGAACATAGCGCATTTCGTCATTCATTTCGATTTCCACAGTTCGGTCTACATTCGAGTTTACCCCGGGTTGCCCGATCCCTGCATCATCATTGCCTTGCTTGTGTCCTCCATGATGGTTTCCTGACGCAAGTGCCACACCGGCCAATACACTCAAAGAAAAATATAATAAAAATTGAATTGTTACTGATTTCATCACTGTTCTCCTCAACGCAAGAGTTAATGGTTGGAATTTTTACCAGGTTTACGGATTTGTACTTCAACCTCGGTCAGAGGCTTTTGTCTCGGCATGGCATGCCGCAATGTAGAATACTTACGAGCTGGTTCTGCCAGAGTACCGGTGAATTCATAGGCTGAGGTACCTGGAGGATGTCGGTACCAACCGGGATCGGAATAATTTCCTGGTTGCTGATTGCCACGCACCTTCACCACACTAAACATTCCGCCCATCTCGACGGAGCCAAAGGGACCGTCACCCGTCATCATCGGAATGGTGTTGTCCGGGATAGGCATTTCCATTTCTGCCATATCAGCCATTCCACGTTCACCCATGACCATGTAATCAGGGATAAGTCTGGTAATCTTCCGGGCCAACCCCCGGTGATCTACCCCAATAAGAGTAGCAACATCATGCCCCATGGCATTCATCGTATGATGGCTCTTGTGACAATGGAAGGCCCAATCTCCCTCCTCGTCGGCAATAAACTCGATCTGTCGCATCTGACCGACAGCGACATCGGCGGTTACCTCGTAAAATCGAGAGGCAAGTGGTGTTGGCCCGCCATCGCTGCCCGTTATGAGGAATTCATGGCCATGCAGATGCATTGGATGGTTTGTCATGGTCAGGTTACCGATCCGGATGCGAACCTTGTCATTGAGACGGACATTGAAAGAATCAATGCCTGGAAAAATGCGGCTGTTCCAACTCCAAAGATTAAATTCCAACATCGTCATGATTTTCGGTGTAGCACTGCCGGGTTCAATATCATAAGCATTGAGCAGAAATATGAAGTCACGATCAACTTCTTCTATAAGTGGGTGCCTGTCTTTCGGGTGGGTCACCCAGGACCCCATCATACCCATAGCCATTTGGGTCATTTCATCGGCATGCGGATGGTACATAAAGGTACCTGGGCGACGGGCAATAAATTCGTATACAAAGGTCTTGCCCGGCAGAATCGGCGGCTGAGTCAGCCCGGAGACACCATCCATGCCATTGGGCAATCGCTGACCATGCCAGTGAATGCTGGTGTGTTCCGGCAACCTGTTGGTAACAAAAATCCGTACTCTGTCGCCTTCTACTACCTCAATTGTCGGACCCGGGCTCTGCCCGTTGTACCCCCAGAGATGGGCCTTGAATCCCGGTGCCATTTCCCGCACAACCGGTTCAGCAACCAGATGAAATTCTTTCACCCCGTTTTTCATGCGCCAGGGCAGAGTCCAGCCGTTGATTGTTACCACCGGATTATATGGTCTCCCACTGTTTGGAACCAGAGGCGGCATGGTTTCAGCTTTGGTTTGGATAACAGGTTCCGGAAGGGCGGCTAGAGCCACACGATTTACTGCCGATGCCGCGACCGCGCCGCCTATCATGCCAACAGCTTTTAAAAACTGCCTTCTTGAATTCATAGTTTTCATCTCTTCACTGGGCCTATAAATGATCTTAGTGATCAATAACGTTACTGCAATCGGAGCTTCAAGTTTTTATCTCCTAATAATCCACCAGCCACATCACCCTGTTCACTCATGCTTGGATGACCTATCACCGCGGCGTGAAGTGAGGCATCCGCCAGCCAAAATTGTTTTTGTGCAGAGATGGCGGCCATGACGGTGTAGATCTGCTCTCGCATCTCGGCCAGGAGTTCAAAGACACCGATCAACATGCCATTGTATCGAAGCACATTTTCTTCAGAAACTATTGTTAAAAGAGGGATTAACTCTTCCCGGTAGTGTTTCGATACATCATAAGCAGTACGATAGACGCCGTAGCTCTCCCGCAGCTCAGAACCGGCTGCATGGATCGCAGCCTCCAGACGACTGGCTGCGGCCAGAGTATCAGCGTTCATACCTGCACGTTGCATGTCGCCCCAATCAAATAGAGGTAACTGAATACTAATGTCATAACCGTTGCCAGACATACTATCACCGTTACTCTGGATAGACCGCTTTTCCTGCCGGATGCCCAACTCAATATCGGTGAGACTAGTGACCACATTTAACCGCTGGGCTTTGATTGCTGCCTGCAGCGCGGCATTCTCCAGCTTAATATCGAGCCGTCCATCATTTGCAGCCTGACTCACTTCCTCTGCTGTCCTGGGCGACTCCGGTAAATCAGGAAGCCGTTCCGGTAAAATGAGATGCTCCGCCTGGTTTGCAGCAAGGCCCAACAGACGAATCAGCCGTTCTCGGCTTGTGGCTGCTGCTTGCTGGGCTACCGCCAATTGCAGAGCTGCATCGCTATAAAACACCTGTTGCCGCACCCGCTGCAAACGATTGAAGTTGCCGGCCAGCTGCATTCGTCTGGCTAACTCGGCACTGGCTTCAGCAGCTTCATATACTTGTGCGGCATAGCTGCGAATTTGTTGATCGGCGACCGCTGTGACCCACGCCTGGCGAATTTGGCTGATGAGATCAACCACCTCGATAGTCAGGCGCAATTGTATTTGCTCGATGCGATGCTGTGCAACCTGGTAGCGTTGCGGCAGGGTAAGCAAGTCGAGCAAACCAAACGACAGGAGCCTCGTTACCTCCACTTCATTCTGGAAACTCAGCCGCTCGAGCGATAGAACCGGATTAGCGATTCGTCCGGACTGCGCGGCTTTGGTCAGATCAGACCAATTGCCGGCAAGCAGGGCCTGGAGCGCCTTATTGTTGGCCAGAGCTAGCTGTACGGCTTCGTTTTGCCCTAAAGGTTTGCTGAGGAGTTCGGCCGCCCTGCTCTCCATTGCGGTTCTTTGTTCAACATTTCGAGCGACAGTAAGCCTGCCCTCGGTGAATCCCGCCGCATCCTTATTGACTCTAGCAAGAGAATCGTCAAAATTGACAGTTGCGCATCCTGCGAGAGCAACGGTCGACAGCAACATTAAACCGGTGGCCCACCTCATTTTGTTCACGGTTTTACCTCATGACCATGTGCTGACTTGCCTTTTGATCTTTGTTCAGACGGAGAAACCAAGGGAGGATGTGGTTGCATCGGCGCTACCGGTGATTTCATCTCTTGCATATCATCGTCCTGTCCAGCTTCCTGAGCATAGAAACGCCAGCCCCCAATTCGACCCACAGTGTCATTGGCTTCGCGCCAGGAGCCGGGCTGGATTTCGTCATAACCATGGTATCGATTAAACACCGAATTGTATTGAAGAGTTGTCACCATCGGCTTTGCTGGCTGCGCCCCACCCTTTTCTTCTACTGCAGACTGCGCCTGCACAAACACCGGGGTAGTTAATAGCAACCAGCAAAGAGTCGGTAAAACATACAATTGTTGTCTCGCCATATTTTTTTCCATGAGTACTCCAGCCGACAAAGAGGTCCATGCCTCCTTTCCCGCATTCAGGATTTATTTCATCATCATTTCTTTTTCTGTCATCATGGAATTCATCATCTCCATCATCATCGACATCTTTTTCTCCATCGTTTGCATTCTGTTCATCATGTCTTCATGCATCATCATTTTTCCCATCATGCCCATCTTTCCTCCCTTCATTTTCATAGGGACATTTTCAGCCATTTTACTCATGTCGTGACCCTCCTTAGGCTCCATGTTCATTTCTTTACCGACCATGGGTTTGTTATTCATATCATGTCCAGCCATGCCCATTTTGTCTGTGTTTTGACCGCCCATCATTTCCATCATTTTCATCCCCTCCTGCATCTGCTGCATATGCATACGCATAAGGCTCTTTTTTTCGGCAGGATCTGTAGCTGCCTGCATCTTCATCCGTGTTTTCTGCATTTGCATCATGGCTGCGTCCATCTTTCCCATATTCGCCTGAACAGTTGGGGCTGTCGGGTCTTGTGCTGTTGGGGTTGCAGCAACAGCGTCCATAGCAGGGTTATTTTCCTGGGCCGCGCCCACGGGAAGGGCCACTGCAAGAAAGAATAAAAAAAGTACGGTTTTAGCGAGTTTCATGGTCGGTCTCCTTGAGTAAATGGTTAGGGTGAAAAGAAAGCTTGAATGCCATCTCCGTAACAAAACAGGCGCATTCAGGTATAGAGTCATACCGGAATTGCATAATCCAAGTATTGTTACTGCTTCGATAGATGTCAAAGCACGTTTGTCACTCGAACTTTATTTTAATTAAGCATTTATTGTGCCATCAAGATTAACATTTAGGTAGTTTCCATCCTGAAACGAGACATTTTTTCCTCAATCGAGGCGTTCGATAAATTTAAACGCAGACATGTAATTGATATTTCGAGGATTAAATTTTGAGAACAACGAAGAGTTAGGGAAAAAGGGCCGTTTCAGGATGGAAACTAGGTAGTTGACTGATGTTCTCGGCATTACATTCTGAAGAGGCATGGCACGTTGGACAATTCTGGGTAAAAGATTGTCTAGCTTTTAGACACAAAGGCTCAACAGCATCGTTTTCATTGTACAACTTCGACACAGGCAACAACAGATGATACGCACAATCCAGCGGTCGCCCAATACTACCAAAAATGAGATCGTTGTCTGTCTTGTTATTAGGCAGTTTCTCCTGGATAATTTCGTTAGACTGTCCAATTGTTACACATCCTTTTGTATCTATTGCTTGAGCATTTTAGAATACTGGTCTGTTTTAGCCTTTCAGTTCAACATGTCATAAATACGATCGTATTGTTTACATACATTGGCATGACTTCTGCTCTAACCGTTGTAGATAATCAAAACTTTCAATGGGGAGGTTTTACAATGGCAGAAAATCTGGAAAAAATATTTCGTGATTCAGTCTGTGGGATGTCCACCGAAGACAAGGATACTTTTGTCGGCTATGACTATAAAAAAGACACCTATTTCTTCTGCAGTGATGTCTGTCTGGCGAAGTTTAAACATAATCCTGAAAGCTACGCCAAAGGTGAGATGAGGAATCGCCATCATAGCGACCAAGAGGCGAAAACCGATACTGACAGGACAACTGGAGAGCAGGATAATGCAGATACCGGAGATCAGAAATTTCACTCCCAAATCTACACATGCCCCATGCACCCTGAAGTGGAACAGGAAGGCCCTGGAACCTGTCCTAAATGTGGCATGGCCCTTGAGCCGCAAGACGTTTCCCTGCCGGCAGATGAACAGAATTCCGAATACGATTATATGAGGAAACGCTTTATTGTCGGAGCAATCCTTACCGTGCCTCTCGTTATAATTGCCATGCGTGAAATGCTTCCCGGCGGGCATCTCATTGCCGATCTAGTCTCTGCAAAAACGTTTGGCTGGTGGGAACTTATCCTGGCAACACCAGTTGTTCTTTGGGCAGGCTGGCCATTTTATGTACGGGGTATTCAATCGGTGATCAATAAGAGCCCGAACATGTTTACCCTTATCAGCCTGGGGGTTTCAGTGGCTTACATCTATAGCCTTGTTGCCGTATTCTTTCCAATGTTCTTTCCTGTAGCTATGCGTGGACATGGAGGTGCCGTCGGTGTTTATTTTGAGGCAGCAGCCGTAATTGTGGTCTTGATCCTACTCGGCCAGGTCATGGAATTGCGCGCCCGCAGCCAGACGGGTGCTGCCATTAAGGCCCTGCTGGGTCTTGCGCCTAAAACAGCCAGAAAAATAGATGCTGACGGTACGGAAAAAGACATCCCCCTAGCCGATGTTCAGGAAGGAGACGTGTTACATGTCAGGCCAGGCGAAAAGATACCTGTGGATGGCGAGGTTACTGATGGGTCAAGTTCGGTGGATGAATCGATGATTTCGGGGGAACCAATTCCAGTAAAAAAACAGGCAGGAGACAAGGTTATCAGTGCGACCGTGAACAGTACTGGCTCTCTAACCATTCGTGCCGAGAAAGTTGGTAGCGACACCTTGCTTGCCCAGATTGTCAAAATGGTTGCCGATGCCCAGCGCAGCCGCGCCCCCATCCAGAAACTGGCAGACATGGTAGCCGGTTATTTTGTGCCGGTGGTCATTCTCATTGCCCTGCTGACGTTCGGGGTATGGTATTTCCTTGGTCCAGAGCCCAGGATTTCCTATGCACTTATTGCAGCTGTATCTGTTTTGATTATCGCCTGCCCATGCGCACTTGGACTGGCCACGCCCATGTCCATCATGGTGGCAACCGGCAAAGGGGCAACAATGGGAGTACTTTTTAAAAATGCCGAAGCCATTGAAACTATGCGCAAGATCGACACCCTGGTCGTGGATAAAACCGGCACTTTGACCCTGGGAAAACCGAAGCTCAGCGGTCTTGTGGCGGCCGAAGGCATGGAGGAAGATAAACTTCTCAAGTTTGCAGCAAGTCTTGAAAAATCAAGCGAACATCCCCTGGCGGCTGCAATTGTTTCCGGTGCAGAAGAGAAAAAGATAGCAATTGTCACACCGGAAGAATTTGACTCCATTACCGGCAAGGGGGTTGCCGGAACAGTTGAGGGCACGCGTGTTCTTCTTGGCAACCTTAAGCTGATGAACGACGCTGGCGTGAACACGGATGAACTGGCAAGTCGTGCAGAGAAAATGAGAAGGGAAGGACAGACTGTCATGTTTGTCGCCGCGAACGAAAAACTGGCGGGCATTTTGGCTGTGTCCGATCCAATTAAAGAATCAACACCGACGGCCATCAAACAGCTCCATGGCGAAGGATTGAGAATCGTGATGCTGACGGGTGACAACAGGGCAACCGCAGAGGCAGTGGCGGCCAAACTTGATATTGATGAGGTAGTGGCTGAAGTACTTCCCAATGAAAAGGCGGCGGCAATTAAAAATTTTCAGGACCAAGGTAACATAGTCGCCATGGCCGGTGACGGAATTAACGACGCCCCAGCTCTCGCCCAGGCCCACGTGGGTATTGCCATGGGTACCGGCACTGATGTGGCTATGGAAAGCGCCGGAGTCACCTTGGTGAGAGGTGATCTTACCGGTATCGTTCGGGCCAGGAAACTATCAAGGGCCACCATGACAAACATTAAACAAAATCTGTTTTTTGCCTTTGTCTACAACTCTCTTGGTGTTCCTGTGGCCGCAGGTATTTTATATCCTGTTCTGGGCATTATGCTCAGCCCGATGATTGCCGCTGCGGCAATGAGTTTAAGTTCTGTGTCGGTAGTGAGCAATGCCTTGAAACTCAAACGGTTTAAAATAAAATGAATGGATGCCGATTCAGTATGCAGCCAAACAAGCCAACCCTTAAAAACAGCAAAAATACCATCACTGCTCTTCTTTAACCAATCTTGACTAGGGCTAAAGTTATGTCGTCATTCTGAGGCGTTGTGCCACGGAAAGTATTTATGTCCCGGACAATTGCTTGTAGAATTTCATCCGGTTGGAAGGTGCAGTTGTCGGCAAGAATTTTTTTCATGCGTTCCCGGCCAAACTGCTCTCCAGCTTGGTTTTCAACTTCCCAGGCACCATCGCTGCCGATGAGGATAAGCTGGGCGTCCTGGCCGATCGGCTGCTCATTGTATTCATAATCGCAGGTTTCATCGATCCCCAAGGCTATTCCTTTGCCCATAAGCTCTGAGAACTCTCCATTCGACGGGCAATATACAATTGCCGGATCGTGACCTGCGCGTACCCAGCTGAGAGTATCGCGCCCACGGTCCACCTCCAGATAAAACAGGGTAACAAAATTCCCAGATTTCATGGTATCCTGGCACAGGAGGCTGTTGACATCACGCATTATCTCGCCAAGATTGCCGGGCTGGACTACGCGCCCACGCAGAAGCGCTCGAACAGTGGTCATCAGTAGGGCGGCACCAATTCCATGGCCGACCACATCTCCAACAACAACCCCGACCTTTTGCTCGTTTGTAGAAAACCTGAGAATATCAAAGTAGTCTCCGCCCGTCTCGTCACAATAAAGGATGAGGCCGCGAGCAATGATTCCCTTGATGGAGACAATATCATGCGGCAGAAGATTTTGCTGCACTTCTCGGGCGACATTCATCGCCTGTTGCAGTAAAAGCCTTTGCTGGAGCTGGCTGGTCATTTTGTTGAAACTTCTGATGAGCTCACCAACTTCATCATGGGATGCAACCGAAAGGGGAGGGCCAAAACTGCCATGTGCCAAATCATCAGCTGCAGAGGAAAGATCTTTTATTTTCTTTGTGATCCTGCCCGTTGTACTTCGAATAATCAAGAGGATTGCCACAATACTGATGGTAAGTGACAATATGTAGAACAGTTTGAACCTGATAATAGGTTGTAATATTTTTTTGCCCGGCGCAATAACAACCATGGTCCAGGGTGCTTCGGTGAGACGATAGAAGCCGCTGATTTGTGCCGGCGGTGAACCTGGCCCGAATACCGTACCGTAAGCATCCTTTTTCATCAACCTCAACGTATCCTGTTCGAGTGCATCGGCTGAGCCGAAAGTCTGCTCGGCAAGATTCTTCTTGGAACTTGACTTACCTGACGTGCTAGCCAAAACATTGCCTAAATCGTCGATCAGATATCCCTCGTTGCTCTTCCACCAAGGAGCCTTGATTATCTCATTGATAAGGTAATCAAATGAAATTACCACCTCCACCTTGCCCACAGCTTTATCGTTTTTGCTTTTCAGCTCGGACTCCAACGAAACTGTTCGATTATCTTCCTGGCTATTGTACCTTGGCGAACTGACGGTTAATTTTGCCAGCTTATAAAAGTGCATCCGACCCATCATTTGGTTGCTTTGAAAACTGTCGTGGAATTCGTCCCTGGCAGCGTCGTTCGGCCACTCGATATTCACCCCGACAACCGCGTCAAGCTGTTTTATCTCTTGAATGATATAGGAAAAAACATCCCGATTGACACCAGCACCCACCTTGTTGTGTAAAAGAAGCAGCAAGTCTTTTGGCTTGCCCATGCGCATATCTATCTGATGGGCCGTTCGCTGCAACGTGGCGACTGCCGTTTCCCCCCATTGGTTGAGCAGCACCGTCCGAACAAAGATATACCCGGCCACGGACAGGCTCACCAAAAGCAGAAATATTGGCACAAGAATGAAGAATAAGGTTCGTTGTTGTAAGCTCCTCGGTTGGATGATCATCTTCCGCCTTGACTGTAGTTATCTGGCTTGACTGACCCCAGAAGGTAGTGGGAGCCAGTGAGGCCGTGTCTAGTATCGTTTTTAGGTTTTTAAAACTGAGAATGATTAGGGAAATTGTACAATATTAATGCATTCCACTCCCTCCACCTGAGCCCATACCAGCGCCCATACTTCCTGACATCCCGCTGTCATGATCTGCCATCCCAGAGCTGTTGCCCTTGTCATTATTCGCCCTTCGCCCGGTCATACCCTGTATACCCAGATCACTTGCTACATCAGCCCAACCCATACCGGCAGTGTGCATATCGCTGATATCTTTTTGCGGGACCCCCGACATTCGCGATAGCATTCCAACATAATTATCTTCGGCATTATTAAGAACCATTTCAGCGGACATCCTCTGTTGTGGATTGCCGGACATTTGTGTTTTGACCATTTGAGCATCAGCCTTTTCGACCTGAGAAAGAGCAGCGTGCAGAGACGGATCCGCCGTATTTGCCCCTTGCTTTGCTCCCCGTACTGCCTGTTCCACTTTAGCTAAGCTCGAATAGGTTTGCTGGGGTTGTGAAGTCTCCTGTGCTCCAGCTAGTGACTGTAAACACATCCCCGAGACAGCCATGGCTAAAATCAGGATTCTGAAATACCGTTTCGTTTTCATGATAACTCCTTTCATTTTAGTTATCGTAGACTGTTTCACCTGACAGAATAAATTAGCAGTGATAGTGCAACCCGAGACAATGCCCGCCAGGAAGATGATACGAATCATTCGCTTTCATATCCTAATCTGCACAAAATGCGCCAGAATACACCGAAGATGCTGACAAAAGGTAACCTTTTGATTTATTGATCCATTTGCCTTCAAGATCCCTGCTTAAAATGCATATTATGAATATTCCAGAATGAAGTGTATAAAAACTGGATAGCTTGAAGAAACCCCGCAAGCTTTTGTGTCTTATAGTTGGGCAATCACCGTCAGCTCCCACGGTTAGTGACCATTCAACTCTGACAGCCCTGCATCACACCTCATGATTATTGAAAAATGGGTTGTCAGAATCTGCAAAATCGCACCTTTGAGGCAACAGACTTATTGAATAAGATACAAAATTTTGCGCTATTTTCTGAGAGTACCTAAAGTATGAACACCAATATTATTTGGTCAATTTTCTGCTCCACCCCAGCAGGCTCATTGTTGGCAGGCGACAAATATTCAACGTAAACATACTATTGAATCCGACATGCTTATACTGTGGGTATTGAGTGGCAGGGACACGTTTTAAATGAGCTTCCTAGTGTCTCATTTTCATTGACACATTCCGACGATACGAGAAGGAGGTCGGTATGTTCCTAAAAGCATTTGTACTCACCTTACTCATTGTATCCATTTCAGCGGTGCATGTTATGTATCATGGTTCCCAGCTAGGGTTCCATATATTGCACCAGCAACTATTTTTCATCCCTCTTATTCTGGCCAGTTTTTGGTTCGGTTTGCGAGTGGGCTTCATCCTTGCCACAGTTATAAGCTTAGTCTATGGACTTCCCATGGTGTTTCGCAACCACGAAGCAAGCGGCCATCTCATTGTCATCACCCAAAGTTGCCTTTATTTCTTTGTCGCGCTACTTATCGGTTGGTTATCAGACAGACAACGTAAGCAACAACGAAAACTGTTTAAAAACGAGAGGGCCTCTGCTCTTGGCAAAGCCGCATCTTCCCTGAGTTTTGAGGTTCAAAATATTGTCAGGCGAATTGAAATCATCCATCAACAAGCAAAGGGCAGTAATGGTGGCTCAATTGACGACGAGATGCAAATTGAAATAGACCGTCTGAAAAGACTTCTTGAGGGCCTAGCCAAATTCAGTATACCATTAGGTAATTTGACTTTATCTCATGACCTCAATGATCTGGTACAACAAAGACTTGCAACCTATAATCAAAGTGCCGCCGCAAAAGGAGTAAAGATTGTCGTTGATCTGGACCAAGGGGGTTGCCCATCAATGGTCACTACTGAATCTATTCCCAGGGTCATTGATTCTTTGGTAGATAATGCGCTTGATTTTTCGGAGCGAGGACAATCTATAATTTTACGATCGAAACGAGGAGCGGAATTCTGCACATTTGAAGTTGCCGATTCCGGCCCTGGAGTGTCAAAAGAGAATGAAGCCAAATTATTCAGTGCTTTTTTTACTACAAAACCTGACGGTTATGGTCTTTCACTCTCCTCTGGAAGAAAAGCTCTACGCGACCTCGGTGGCGATCTTTTATATCAATCCAATGAAAGCGGCGGAGCAATTTTCAGAATAGAAATCCCAAGGGAAAGCCCAGAAGAAAATATCCATGATTATGTGATTTCAAGCCTTCCTAAACCAGACGACAATGCAATTCTGTATTAATACTAACTAATCAGAACCAGAGAAGAAAATCGTGTTATCTCTGGCACTGATCAATACCAAGAACCAGCAAAAAATAATTCTAGAGTGAATGTTTCCGCCACAAATAATAGACTGCAGGTACAACCAGTAATGTCAGGACCATAGCGCTCACCATACCCCCGACCATTGGTGCGGCAATTCGACTCATCACCTCGGATCCGGTGCCGGTAGCAAAGAGTATCGGAAGCAAACCGACGACAACGGTCCCCGCGGTCATCATCACCGGACGCAACCGCATTCCGGCCCCATATAGAACGGCATCAGCTAATTGCTTTTTACTGGGCAAGGCACCTTTTTTTTCACAATCAGCCAACATTTTCTTGTATGCCTGATCGAGGTAGACCAGCATGATCACGCCTATTTCAACGGCTACCCCGGCGAGCGCAATGAAACCCACTCCTACTGCAACAGAGAAGTTATAATCCTCCAAATACATCAGCCAGATACCACCAACCGTAGCCAAAGGCAACGTCCCCATAATGATCGCCACTTCCACAAAATTGCGAAAATTCATATACAGCAATATTATAATAATCGCCAATGTCAGTGGCACCACATACCTCAGCTTCTCTTTGGCGCGCAGCATATATTCATATTGCCCGGACCAATTTAAAGAGTACCCCGCGGGCAGGTTGACTTTTTCCGCGACAACCTTTTGTGCATTAACGACATAGCTGCCGATATCAACGCCTTCTATATCGATAAAAGTCCAGCCGTTCAGCCGGGCGTTTTCACTTTTAATCGCAGGTGGTCCGTCCTCCATAAAAATATGAGCGACATCGGCCAGAGAAATCCTCTGACCCATGGGGGTAACAATCGGCAGCATCGATAGCTGCTCAGGGGAGTTTCGATAATCCTGCGGATAACGAAGGTTTACCGGATATCGTTCTAAGCCTTCGATTGTCTGGGTAACATTCATACCACCGATGGCGCTGGCGACAACCTGCTGCACATCTGCAATATTGAGACCGTATCGAGCAGCTTTTTCCCGCTGAATATCGACTTTAATATAGCGACCGCCTGCAACTCTTTCTGAGTAGACCGAAGCAGTGCCTTTTACATCTGCCAGGATATCCTCCAGCTGCTGGCCAATTTCCTGGATCACTGTCAGCTCAGGTCCCGCTACTTTTATCCCGACCGGAGTTTTAATTCCAGTGGCCAGCATATCGATTCTTGTCTTGATCGGCATCACCCAGGCGTTGGTGAGCCCAGGCAGTTTAACCAGATTATCAAACTCTTTTTTAAGACTTTCCGTAGTCACACCTTCACGCCATTCATCCTGCGGTTTAAGTTGGATAAACGTCTCAATCATAGTAAGGGGCGCCGGATCGGTCGCTGTTTCTGCACGGCCGACCTTACCAAAAACCGTTTTGACTTCTGGAACGGTGCTGATCAGTTTATCGGTTTGTTGCAACAACTGCCGCGCCTGTCCTATGGAAATCCCGGGATATGTCGTTGGCATATACATCAGATCGCCTTCATCAAGCGGCGGTATAAATTCACTCCCTATCTTGTCCAGCGGCCATAAACCTACGGCGAGCACAACAAGCGCCCCTAACAGAACAGTTTTGGGGAACCTTAAAACACCTTTCAGTACCGGTAAGTATACCGCTGCCAGTAAACGATTAATCGGGTTCTTGTGCTCAGCCAACACCTTCCCTCTAATGAAATAGCCCATTAAAACAGGTACCAGCGTGATCGCCAATACAGCGGCGGCCCCCATGGCATACGTTTTAGTGAACGCCAGGGGTGAGAACATACGACCTTCTTGAGCTTCCAGGGTAAAGACCGGCACAAAGCTGACGGTTATGATCAACAGACTGAAAAAAAGTGCAGGGCCCACCTCGCTTGCCGACTCGGCAACGAGTTGCCATCGATTTTCTTTAGTCAACGGTGTCCGCTCCATATGCTTATGCATATTCTCAATCATGACAATCGCACCATCGATCATTGCGCCAATTGCAATTGCAATACCGCCCAACGACATGATATTTGCATTAAGCCCCTGCAGGTGCATGATGATAAAAGCGGTCAGAATGCCGATTGGCAGGCTGACAATAATCACCAGCGATGAACGGATGTGGAACAAGAACAGCATGCAGACAAGAGCGACCACAACAAACTCTTCTAAAAGCTTCTCCCAAATATTATCTATTGCACGTTCAATCAAAGCACTTCGGTCGTAGACAGGTATTATTTCAACACCTTCGGGAAGTCCTGCCTTGAGTTCCTCTATTTTTGCCTTAACTCCATCTATAGTTTTTTGGGCGTTTTCCCCAAAGCGCATGATTATAATACCACCGACGGTTTCACCCTCTCCGTCCAGATCCGCGACGCCCCGTCGCATCTGCGGACCAGTGCCGATTTCCGCAACGTCTTTTAACAGTAGCGGAATGCCGTTTTCTGAGACCCCAAGCGGTATGTTACCGAGATTTTTCTCACTCTGCAGATAACCGGTGGCTCGCACCATGTATTCGGCTTCAGCCATCTCCACAACTGATGCCCCGATTTCCTGGTTGCCGGCTTTAATTGCCATTTGTATTTTCGACAGCGAGATACCAAAGGCCCTCAGTTTTTCTGGGTTCACTTTGACCTGATATTGCTTGACCATACCACCCACGGCGGCAACTTCTGAGACGCCGGGAACAGTTTGTAGTTCATATTTTAAAAACCAATCCTGAAGCGATCGCAGTTGGCTGATATCATGCTTTCCAGTTTTGTCCACTAAGGCATAGAGATAGACCCACCCCACTCCGGTGGCATCTGGGCCCAATTGTGGTCTGGCCTCGGCTGGGAGTGAAGGGGCAACCTGACTAAGATACTCAAGCACTCTGCTTCTGGCCCAATACAAATCTGTCTTTTCGTTGAAAATAACATAGACGTACGAATCACCGAAAAACGAATAACCTCGAACCGTCACCGCTCCAGGAACAGAAAGCATTGCGGTCGTCAAGGGGTAGGTCACCTGGTCTTCAACCACTTGAGGTGCCTGTCCAGGGTAAGATGTTTTTATGATCACCTGCACGTCTGATAAATCCGGTAATGCATCGACAGGGGTGTTCTTCACTGAATACAGACCAATGCCTACCAGCATAAAGGTAGCCAGTAAAACGAAAAAGCGATTACCAACCGACCATCGTATAACAGATGCAATCATTTTGTATGTCCCCTATTGCTTATGGTCGGATGGTTTCTCTTTATTAAAGCTGGTATTATCAAGATTCATGTCGTCCATGTTTAAGTCATCAAGGTTCTTGTTTGCATCGCCTGCACCAGGAATGTGGACTTTGGTAATCTGATACTGATCACCCTGGACTTTCGTTATTTCCACATGCAAGGTCATACCGGCTTTGAGAGAAGCAAAATCAACATCTTTTGCGGCAATGAAATCCATGGTCATTTCCGGCCAATCCCAGGCAGATATCGCTTTAAGTGTTACGTTGATCATTCGATGATCAGCCATCAAGCTATTGATAGTGACTTCGACCCAGACACTTTTCGGGAGAGCCTTCTCGCTATGATTCATCCTCTTGAAATCAGAGGTTTTGCTCGATTCTGAATCGATTAAGAACTGTGCGGAAGTGACGACTTTTTCCCCCTCGGAGAGCCCTGACAGGATCTCGGCTGACTGCTCATCGAAACGTCCGACCTCGACATTGACCGCCTTGAAGCGACCTTCACCAAGAGCCAGAACTACCCGACTGGAACGACCGGTTCGAATTACCGCTTCTCTAGGTACAAGCAGACTTTTTTTGGTATTGTTCAGATGAATGACAACCTGAGCGAACATGTCAGGCTTGAGTAATCCCTCTTTATTATCAAATCGCAGACGGACTCTCAGGGTTCGAGTTTTGGCGTTGAGTTCGGGATATACATATCCGACAACACCATTCCACTCCTTACCGGGCAGATAATCAAGAGTCATTGTGACAGGAAGCCCAACAGCTACTTCACCAGCCTGCCGCTCAAAAACCTCGGCTTCCACCCACATCGGATCGAGGGCAGCTATCGACATTATTGTAGAACCAGGCTGGACATAGAAACCCTGACGGATGTCTAATTTGTCGATTACTCCGTCTTGTGGGGTATAAAAAATGACAGTTTGTTTTACCTCTCCGCTTTCCCTTATATGCTTGATTGTTGCTGACGCTACGCGCAATGAGGCCAAGCGATTTTCCGCGGCCCTGATGAGGCGAGGATTCTTTCGCTCAACAGCCATTACCAGCTCCATCTGGGCATTAACCAGCTCAGGTGAATAGAGATTGTAAAGCGGTTCCCCCTTTTTTACCGGATCGCCTGAAGCCTTGACATAGAGCTTTTCAATCCATCCATTCACCCGGGGATGAATATGCTCCATATGATCTTCATCGTACTTCACATAACCAACTGTATTGATATCAGAACGGAGGGAATCTAGATGTGCCGCGGCGGTGCGAACTCCCAGATTGTTCACCACTTCGGGAGAAATTTTCACTGTACCGGGGCCTGCATCCGAGCCACCGCCTTCATCTCCATAAAATGGTATGAGATCCATGCCCATTGGTGATTTACCAGGTTTGTCCCTTTTATAGTTGGGATCCATCGGGGCGACCCAGTACAACGGTTTCTTTTCAGCGGTGGGCGGCGTACTCGTCTCTGCTGTTTGCAGGGAGGGAAAGTACCCTCTCAAGGTGGGATAGCCGACGATGGTGATGAAGGAGCCAATGGCAACACCGACAACAAGCAATGCCAGTATACTTATAAACCTCTTCATTTCATTTCTCCCGCAGGGCTATTAACGGTGATGATATCATCGGCATTGTCCACAAAGTAATAATTCAGCTCGACTATGGCTTTTTGTCTCTCCACATCTATACCCAAGGCATCTATCTGTGCATTCAATTCAGCTATTTTTGCACGGACGACTTCGGCGAAATCACTGTCGTCATTGGTATAGGCTGTAAGCGAAGCCTCGGCCTGTTCGTTCATTTGTGGCAATAACTGTTTCTGGTAGAGCAATTGGCGCTCATTGAGTCTCTTTAATTGTGTTTTGGTTTTTTCGAAATCAGCTATCATCTTACGCACCATCGTCCACTTTGTCGTCTTTACAGCTTCAGTCTGAGAAACAGACGATTGGACTTCCTTGTCTTGCCGGTTTTTTGTGAAAAAAGGCAGATCGAAACTGACTACCAGGGAGACGAAATCGGCTAGATCATTTCCGTTCCGGTCTTCATTACGATAGCCATAACCGGCATTGATTCCCCATTCCGGTTTGTATTTTTGCCTGGCGAGGTCGATACCGATTTTACTGGCCGCAATCTCCCGATCGAGGGCAAGAAGCGATGGATGCTTGGAAACATATTCAAAAAACTTCTGGGGGCTGGCTTCCCTGTTCGATAGATAGAGTGATTCATGCAACATTTTTATGTCGGGAAGATCCTTGGCCAATTTCAGAGTCGACCAGGGCAGGGGTGCCACGGCAGACGAACGTCCACCATATTCCTCGCGAAAGTAATCACTTACCCACCCGGAAAGCTTCTCCATAAACATCTCTTGCTTTTGTCTGAGCATGGTGAGTCGATCTTCCAATCGAGTCAGCTCCAATTGCGCTCGAATAATATCCTGTTGTCTGGTTTTGCCATATGCCGCTGAATAGCTGGCCTCAGCGATATCGGCCAGTTGTTCAAACAAGGGACGATCCTTTTCAATTAACGCTATACTCTCCTGTGCGTTATATGCATCAAGCCAGAGCTGACTGACTGTAACGACAATTTTTGCTTTCCGGTCCAGTCGTTGATAAGGAAACTGACTACCAACCGTTTCAAGCTGCTTCCGCTTAAGTGCCAGGCTGTCTCCACGGGGGAACATTTGTGTCACCCCAACCTTAAGCTGCGTCATAGGTTCCTGGCTAAAATCGAAGGTATCGGTAGGCAAATTTACCAGTCCTAAAGAGGCCTGTGGATCAGGTAGTGTTCCGGCTGAAACACTCATTGCTTCGATTGCATCCTGCGAGTGGCGGTTGCCGGTGAGCCAAGGATCATTGAGCTGTGCTGCTTTGACAGCCGTCTCAAGAGTGAGGGTGCTGTCTGCCGCCTGAGCCATTCCTATGGAAGTCGATAGCAGGCCAAGGAGACAGATGATTTGGCAGAAAACAAATCGTAGCGAAAAAACAGTCTTGCGATGTCTGGTTGAGAATAGCACGGGTTTCTCCTCTTTGAGTGAAACAGACTTGGCAAAAACAACTCTGCAATGTGGTACGGGAAATTCGGTAGCCGGTCCTGACTTTAACAGCCAGGACCGGCTCTCCATGCAAAAGATCAATTACATTGCCATGTGCGAATACCAGAACTTGACTGTCTGCTGCTCTTTTTCATCCTTGAAGACACAGATGACGCCCCACTTTCCAGGCTCATTAATGGTGAAATTGGCTGCGAAGACACCTCCACCATAATCCTTCAAATCAGCAATTTGCTCTTTCTGGCTGGGAGCAATGAGCTTGATTTTCCCAACTATCTTGGAAATTTTCTCTCCATTTCTGGTAAACGTTGCCATGACATGATGTGTCTTGCCATCCGGATCCTTCATCTTCATACTGGCCAGATCCATGACTTTAAACTCAGTGTGTATATCTCCTGCCATGACAGAGTGAGTAAAAGGTCCATCATCGGTATGGCTACCATGGCTCATTCCTTCCATGGCCATGGAATTACTGGCGAAAATTAGGCTGACGCCGGCGAGCAATAAAAATATTTTTTTCATCCAATGCTCCTTTTTAATATTTTTTGTTTACTTGAGGCTGAACTTGACAGACTTACCTCATGCAGTTTGAGTGAAACGTTCACCAGCACCGAATCTGTTTTGTCATCGGCCATTAAACGTACCAATACTACGGTTTAATGACCTCTTTCGCGCATCTCCGGCACTGGTGAACGCTTACAGTTCGGAGGTTCTTCAGGATTTGGCGGTTTTCCGGTGAACGGTTACCAGTTTGAGGCGTCCGATCAGTGCCCTTTTATCTTGAACAGTACTTCTTTTTACAAATGATAACCATTTGCAAAATGTGAAACAACAATAACAAAACTACAATACGGATCGCCCATGATGCTTTTTATTTGCAACAGTTATGCCAAAAGAACAAGTTAGAGAATGACCCTCGCTTATCAACAGCCAGTCGAAAGAAACGTCTTCCACTTGCCTGTGACGACAGCATAGTTGCTCTCGCCCTTTGTCCAGTTATTTGACAACTGTCAATCGCAAGTGTACATTTATTAGACACTATCCTGCAGAGGGTTCAGTTTTTGTCAGCCCCAATGCTGCCTCCAAGAAACATTTCCCCAGATTCAGCTGGATGAAAAACTTTTCAAGTTTAGTTTTGGCAAAAAAATTGCAAAGATTAAAAGACCAAGTATCGTTCCATAGAGACAACCACTCTCAAACAACACAAATCACGACATCAGCTCAGGCAATTAATTATCCAAATGTGCCCAGTTTCTTGGCGAAATCTGTAAATCAAGGAGAAATTTGATGCAGGACAATCTGATACTTAAGGCCAAGAAGACATTTACGGTTTCCAAACCGGCACTTTTTCTCCTGATGATCAGTGTTCTGCTTACAGGAATTCTTGCTGTCGCTACCGTCACAAACATAAATCGAAGCCAAAAGCTCATGGAGCTTTCTTTTCTGAGGCAGGGTATGACAATGATTCACGCCTTTGAAGCCGGCACCCGAACATCAATGTTGTTTCGTAAAGCTACCGGGCACAATCCCTTGGTCGATCTTGCGACTGAAGTATTAAAGGATAAAGGCATAGCCTATATTAGAATTGTTGATGAAAATGAAACGGAAATCGTGTCGCAGGGAAAAGTTTCTCTGGCTATTCTTCAAAAATACTCCGAACTAAAAGAGTTGGGAGATGAACCTGTTTTTTCAATCAACTGGTCTAACAATATTTTTGAGATATCCAGACACTTTCATCCGATTGCAGCATCAGTGCACGGGATGTCGATGATGGAAATGCGTTGGGAGCAATGGAACCTTGCCTTCAAACCTAAAGGAAAGATGTATATCTCCGTTGGCTTTTTCACCAATGATTACGCAAAGGCCAGGCAGCAGGATATGTATCACACTATCTTTATGCTGGTAATGCTTCTGCTTCTTTTCTTGGCTGGATTGTATTTTCTTTTTCTCTATCAGAGATTACGTGTTACGCATGCAACGCTGCTTAACACACAACTCTATGCAAACGATGTCCTGGAAAGTATTCCCGATTCACTTATAACCCTGAATCAGGAGGATCGTATTGTCTCCTGCAATAGAAACGCAAAAAGGGTATTCGAACGTTATGTAACTGATATTGTTGGGAAGAAATTTTTAGATATCTTCCCGGCCTGCCCTCCGGAAATACTTATTGAACAAAACAATATTCTTGAAAAGGATGCTGAACTCCAGGTTCCGAGTGGTAAAACAGTGCCGGTTAAGATGGGGAGTGCACAATTGATGGACCATCAGGGGAAGAGGATTGGCAGGGTTCTGGTTATTAGAGATGTTGGTGAAATACGTTCGATGGAACAACAATTGGAGCAGTCAAGGAGGCTTGCGGCCCTGGGTTCCATGGCAACGGGTATTGCTCACGAAGTACGCAACCCCTTAGGTACTTTACGAGGTTTTGCCCATTTTTTCGGTTCTGAAAAGAATGCGTCAGATGCCTGTAAAAAGTATTCAAAGTTTATGATCAGCGAGGTTGATAGATTAAACCATCTCGTTACCGAACTTCTCCAGTTTGGAGCTCCCAGTGAAATTATATTTGAAAAGGTCGATGTAGAAGCTATGGAGGAGAAAATAGTCACTATACTTGAAAAGGACTTTGTGGAAAAAGGTATCAGTTATGTTCATCAAATCGATGAAGTTACCGGACTATTCGGTGACACTGATCTGCTGATCCAAACTCTTCTTAATTTACTGCAGAACAGCATACAGGCGACCCCCAAAGGTGGCAAAATCGCCCTAAGCATTGGATGTGATGGACAGACATGCCGAATATCCGTATCCGATTCAGGGATTGGGATGTCTGAAGAAACGAAAAATAAAATGTTTGACCCTTTCTATACAACGAAAAAAAATGGCTACGGGTTAGGTCTTGCTGTAAGTCACCGGATTGTGGAACGTCATAATGGTTATTTTGAAATAAAATCAGGGGAGAACACAGGTACGACCATCACAATAGTGCTCCCCTGTAAGGAGAAAACGCATGATTGATACACAACCAAGAAAACATCAACTCCTATTAGTCGATGATGATATTGGTCATAGAACCATGCTCAAGTTGAACCTGGAAAGGCTTGGTTACAATATAACTGAAGCCTGTGATGGAGATGAAGTTCTGGCGATTTTACAAAAGGATATCTTTGACCTCATCCTCCTTGATTTGAAAATGGAAAGAATAGGTGGCCTTGAAACGCTGGAGATTCTTGGCGATGCCGGCATCAATATTCCCACAATAGTAATAACCGCTTTTTCCTCCATAAATAGTGTTGTAACGGCCATGAAAAAAGGGGCATACGATTATATCACCAAACCCATAGACATTGATAATCTGGCCCATATATTAACAAGAGCTCTTGACCATTCAGCTCTTCGAAAGGAAAACGCATATCTGAAAGACAGACTGGCGCTGGACTATTCTTTTGACAAAATAATCGGTTCAAGTGCGGTTATGCGGGAGTTATTCGCCACCCTTAAACTGGTCGCTGAAAGTGACGCCACCGTGCTGATCCAAGGTGAATCCGGTACCGGTAAGGAACTTGTAGCGAATGCCCTGCATGAAAGCGGCCCTCGAAAAAAAGGTCCCTTTGTTAAAGTGAACTGCTCTGCACTTCATGAAAACCTCCTTGAAAGTGAGTTGTTCGGCCACGAGGCTGGTGCTTTCACCGGGGCAAATGCAAGGAGAAAGGGCAGATTTGAACTGGCTCACGGGGGCACGCTTTTTCTCGATGAAATCGGCGATATGAGCCTTCCTACTCAGGCAAAAATTTTGCGAGTACTCCAGGAGGGAGCATTCGAGAGGGTCGGTGGTAATGACACCATCAATGTTGATGTTCGCTTACTGGCGGCGACACACAAAGACCTTGAGCAGATGATCAAAGAAGAAACATTCCGGCAGGATCTCTATTTCCGGTTAGCCGTCATCCCGCTTGACCTCCCACCCTTAAGAGAGCGCCAGGAAGATATATCTGATCTGGCGAACCATTTTCTGGCGAAAAAGAACAAAAAAAATAACAAAACCATTAAAGGCTTTCATCCAGAAACCCTGAATATTTTCATGCGCTACAATTGGGTCGGTAACATCCGAGAGCTGGAAAACACCATCGAACGGGCTGTCATATTATGCCTCGGGGACCAAATCACTCCAAGAGAACTCCCCCCACGTTTTTTCCCAGACAACGCTACCCCCAATTCAAATAAATTTGCCGCACGCGGTTGGACTTTGCGCGATATGGAACGAGAAATGATCCGAGCAACCTTGCATGACACAAACAATAACCAAAGTCTTGCTGCGAAAAATCTTGGTATTGCCCGCCAAACTCTTATTAATAAAATCAAGGAATACGACTTATAAAACCAAAGGAGACTCTACTCGTTTCGAATGGTTAATCAAGATGATGAAAAGAAATTCGAAAAATTGGAAATCGAGTAGAACCTCCGAGCTGTAAGCGATTACCAGTGCCGGAGATGCGCGAAAGAGGTCTTTAAACTGTACTATTGGTACGTTTACCGACCGATGTCAAAACAGATACAGTGCTGGTGAACGCTTACCTTTTTTCGACGCTGTTTGGGGGAACTCTCTCTTTAAATAGACAGGCTAACGCATATAAAACGATAGTTTTATATGCCACTGTCAACAAACTTCTGCTGAAAAATCTCGCTTTGGCCGGAATTGTCATTTGTATTCTGACCGGGTTGACATTCGCCTTTATCGAATTTCGCCAGGTTGATAGGCATATCGCCGATACCGCCATACGGCAATCTCAGAAGCTGACCGATCAATATATCGTTTTTCATAACAAACGAACCTCGTCTTCAAAAAGACGATTGCAACAGGCTATTCAAAGCAACCTTGACCATGACCTACTTATCTCGCTTGAATTACTCGATAAAAATCTTGTTATGGTCGCCAATGAAGTCATGCAGAACTTTTTAGAGCCATCCGTCGATCTGATAAAAAAATTTAAACAATTTGAAATGGAGGATACAATTGAATATCAGGTCGTTTTGTATAAAGGTCAAGCCTTTATCAAGGTTATGGTTCCCATAAAAGCCAGCTTACATCAAAATCCTATCGGCCCTTTTCAAGGCATCTACCACTTACCCGAGGATCAAATGGCGTCTATAAAACAGCAAAGCTATAGCGCCATTTTTTTGTCGTTGCTGGTGACAATCTTCACGACCTTATTTATTTACTCCGTTTTTTATAGACTGTACAAAAAACGAGTTCAGCGTACCCACGAGGCTATTACCGCCAATATTGACATTCTTAAATCGTTGGGCAGTGCTGTTGCACAACGAGACAGCGATACTTTCCTTGACATCTACCGGTTTGATCAAGATGAAATAATTCACATCTAAATTGTAGTAGGCCCTATTTGTCTCTTAACGTAATGATTAGATCGAAAAAGGGACCAGGTTTATTTTAAAATGTCCACATCTAGTGGAAATAGGTTAACCTTGGACGGAAAGGATTTTGCTACGTATTGATTCCCTTCACAACAGAAGGGTCAAGTTGAAGCGTTGCTGGAACATTCAAAACCTTGGCGATGACAGTATTAATTGTGAAGGTGACCAGCACAGAGCATGTCCGATTTTGGCAATAGAGGAGCCGTTCTCTTTTGCAACCTCAAATCTGTTTCGACCCTTTTTATAGGAAACCAACAAGTTGCAAAGTTACCACCGGCACCAGTTATCAGTTTGTACTTACTCCATAAACCAGCCATGACTGACAATTAAAGACTGGCCGGTCAATACGTTGGTGTCTATACTGGCGAAGAGCAACGCCACCTGAGCGATATCATCAACGGTGGTGAATTCACCATCGACTGTCCCCCCAAGCATGACTTTTTTGATAACATCCTCTTCACTGACCCCCAGAGCCTGTGCTTGTTCTGGGATTTGCTTCTCCACCAAGGGTGTACGCACGTATCCGGGACAGATAACATTGCTCCGCACCCCGTGCTCAGCCCCCTCTTTGGCGATCACCTTGCTGAGGCCGATCAATCCGTGTTTTGCTGTTACATAGGGAGCTTTCAGTTTTGATGCTTCTTTGGAATGCACCGATCCTATAAATATTATGCTTCCGCCGTTCCCCGCCTGATACATCTGCCTCAGACAGGCTTTGGCGACAATGAATGCACCGTCTAAATGAACCGACATCATATTCTTCCAGTCGCTCAGCTCCAGTTGATCCACCGCTTGAATATGTTGATAACCGGCATTGCTCACAAGAATATCGATCCCGCCATAGACCTTTACCACCTCATCGACCACCGCATTGACTTTTGCTTCGTCAGTCACATCCATGGCAAAACCCATCGCTTCTCCACCCGCATCCTTAATCACCTGCGCAGTTTTGACGGCATCGTCGGCGTGCCTGCTGGAAATCACGACTTTTGCTCCTTCTTTTGCGTAGAGCTTAGCAATCCCAAGACCAATTCCACTGGTTGATCCGGTCACTAGAGCTACTTTATCTTTCAGTTTCATTTTCTCTCCATGTTTATAATTTTTTAACTGATCAACACTTTTTTTAGGTCCGGATCTCCCCTGTAAACTGCGTAAGCCCGCCCTGAAGCCGGTCCAGCAATTTGTCCACTTCTGCTTTGGTGGTCACCAGGGGGGGGGCTACCAGAAAGATATTGGTGTCAACGCCATTAATGTGGCAGCCGCCGGGATAGACAATAAGCCCATTGGCAAGGCAGGCGGAAAGTGCCCTGGCAGTGGCTTTATCCTGGGCGGGAAAGGGCTGTTTGCTCTCTTTGTCCTTTACAATCTCCATGGCCCACATATACCCCCTGCCTCTGACATCCCCGATAAAAGGAGAGTCTTTTGCAAGGTCCCTAAGCCCTTTCCCCAGTACTTTGCCGTTTTGACTGACATTTTCTATGAGTTTGTGGCGTTTGATGTAGGTGAGAACGCTTGCCACGGCCCGGCAGCTTAGGGGGTTGGCGTTATAAGTATGGCCGTGGATGAATGCACCACTGCCGTTTTTAATGGTATCAATTATGGATTCTTTGACAAAGATACCGCCTGTGGGGATATACCCTGCAGCCATGCCCTTGGCCGAGGCGATGATGTCTGGAATCACCTGCCAGTGGTCCACACCAAAGGCTTTCCCGGTGCGGCCAAAACCAGTCATGACCTCATCTGCAATGAGCAGAACATCGTATTTATCACATATTTTCCTGACGGCAGGCCAATAATTATCATCTGGCGTCAATGCGCCGCCGGCTGAGCCCACAATGGGTTCTGCCAGAAAGGCCAGAACATTTTCAGCACCCAGGTTCAAAATTTCGGTTTCCAGAGAATTCACGCAATGATCGGCAAATTCCTGGTCTGTATAATGATCGGGTTTACGGTAGAAATAGGTAGCCGGCAGCTTGGCAGACGGATTAAGCAGGGGGGCATAGGTCTCCACCCGGCCGGTGCTGCCCCCTACAGACATGGTCCCGATGGTGGCACCGTGGTAGGAGCAGTGGCGGCTGATCAATTTGTGTTTGGAGCTGTTTTTTCCGTCCCGTTCCACAAAATACTGCCGTGCCATTTTTATGGCAGACTCAACTGCCTCTGACCCTCCTGAAACAAACCAGCAGTAATTGAGATCTCCAGGGGTCAACTCTGCAATGAGCTCCACCGCCTCCTGGGATGCACTGTGATGCCATCTGGAAGGATGAGCAAAATCCAGGGTCTTCATCTGCTCTGTCAGGCCATCGATGATCTCGGTGACGCCGTGACCCAGATTTGAGACTAAAGCACCGCTGCAACCGTCGATATAGTCTTTTCCCTGGTCATCATATATATAAATGCCTTGAGCACTTACAGCCAGGGGGGTCTTTGTCAGAAAATTTCGGGGGATGTTTTTACCGTTTCCCATGCGCTTATCCTTTAAAAATTCATTTATTATTGGGCTGAAGCTGCTCTGCCCAGCTGGGTACAGCAGCAGCTTTCTCACTAAGATATACTGATTTGTCTTCCCATATTTCTTCTAATACCTGAAGCCTGGACATGGTTTTGTGGCCTTCCAGATAAGAGACTCCGGCCAGTACCGCATTTAAAAAACTCATCACCGCCACATTGGATTCAAAAAAAGAATCAACCCAGAAGGGCAAGGGGAAAACCAGGTTTCCCAATTTGGCCAAGGGGGAGACCTGGCTGTCTGTGACCGCGGCAATGAGGGCACCGGCATCATGAAAAAGCTGGGCGATTTCAATCGTCTGGCGGCAGTATCTGGGAAAGGAGATGCTGACCAAAAGAGCGTCCGGGTTAAGCCCCGGCTGAATCTGGCTCCAAACGGTTCCGGCATCAAGACTGATCAGATTCACCCGTTTGGACAGGAATCTGAGGTTGGTGGCAAAGTAGTGTGCCGCCCCATAGCAGGATCGCAGTCCAAGCACCCAGATCTCCTGTCTGTCCTGAATATCGGTGACCAATTGCTCAAACAGCTCAGAGGACAGGGTCTGGGCTGCAGTTTCCAGGTTTTCTTGATCACTTTTCAAAACGGTTTTTAAAAAATCCCGAGCCTGGGTAATATTGGCCGGTTGCTTCTGCAGCCGCTGAGGTATACTCAGCCGGACCTTTATCTCCTGGCGAATATGCCGCTGAAGATCCATATATCCTTTAAATCCGATATGCTGGCTGAAGCGGACAATGGTGGCATTGGACATGCCAAGGATCTCGGCCAGCTGACCGCTACTCATATAGGCCACGTTATCCGGATGGCCCAGCAGGTATTCTAGGATCCTGTTCTGGGCAGCGGTCAGTCTGGGCAACGGCGATTTGGATAAGAGAATGTCTTTGCTCAGCATTTTATTTCCCCGTTTTTTAGATTCAATTTACTCTGTTCATATCAAAAAAAAGCTTGCTTTGCAATGATCATTGCATTATTTTTCATGAAAACAACAATTGTTACATTGATGCATCGAGAGGAAACCAGAGAGTGCTGTCCCTGATAATAAAGGACCAAGACAAAAAGGAAATTTGCTGTGGAAAAACTGATAATTACGACTGCATTAACCGGGAATGTGCCCACCAAAAAGATGAACCCCAATCTTCCGGTAAGCCCTGAGGAGATTGCCCGGGATGTCAAAGACTGCGCTGATGCGGGCGCCAGTATTTTCCATGTCCATGCCAGGGATGAGAGGGAAAACCCAAGTTTGGATCAGGAAATTTTCAAGAAGATTGTACGCAAGATCAAGAACAAAGCGCCTGAAGTGATTGTCCAGCTTTCCACAGGTGCCAGGGCGGGCAAGGAATGGGAAGACCGGGCCCTTCCGGTGCGGCTGCTTCCGGAGATGGGATCCTTTACCACCGGGTCAAATAACCTGCCGGGTATTATCTATGAGAACTCTCCCCAGTTCATTGAATTTCTAGCCCAGGTGTTTAAAGAAACAGGGGTCAAACCTGAGATAGAGATATTTGAAACCGGTATGATCAACAATGCCCTTTTCCTTGTGAAAAAAGGCATTCTTGCATCGCCCCTGCATTTTAATTTTGTCCTGGGAGCATCTGGAGCCATGCCCGGGAGTATAAAAAATCTGCTCTTTTTATCTGAAAACATTCCCATAGGTTCCACATGGACTGTGGCAGGTATTGGCAAAAATGAAATTCCCCTGGCCACCGCTGCCATCCTCATGGGCGGTCATGTCCGTGTGGGGCTGGAGGATAATTTGTACCTGCCGGACGGTTCTCTTGCCTCAAATCCTGCCCTGGTTGAGACCATTGTCAGGATTGCCAAAGAAGTGGGCAGACAGATTGCATCGCCTGACGAGGCCAGGCAGATTCTAGGGCTGCCAAAGGAAAATAAGGATAGGATATCTGAGAATCTAGAATAGATGTGAACATCATTCAGCTGTTCTTGTGTGCGCTCTTATCATAAGCAGAGTAAATCTTCTCTAAGCTTATAAAGATTCGTTTTCTAAGAGTACGCTAAAAACTGGCTCCATGTTCGAGGCCGCAACATTCGCGAGATCCATCGAATCCTTTTCAGACCGATCCTGCAAGATTTTCTGCGTTGTACCGACGAACCTCTTTCCAGGTATTCAGGCCTACCGACTCGCCAATGGCTCATGAATCCTTGCCAGATTGCAGCTGTGTCATAAATCAATACAGCTGTGATATTATCTGTACGATATTTCATTGTATTTTATGATAATACGTAACACCCTTTTTCCTGCTAAGCCATGCACCGTTTCTCAGATACGAACCAATCAACAACCCAGATGTGATTTCATCCCGGCATTTTTCTGTTGATCAAGACGCTTGATAATTTCTTTGATTAACTTGAGCGCTTGCTCACGATCTGCGTCTAAAACGATTTCCCGCATTTTCATAACATCCTGATCTGTAAACGTTAAAACCATATTTTCTCCGTTTTTTTACAAGAATTGTCGTCAAATCAAATCATATTCATTATTGGCTGCCCGACAAAGTAGAGTCCAAGGGTACCGATGCAGATACCTGCCAATTTTCGAAAGAGAGCACTTCCTCTGCTCCAGGTACTGTTCTGCAGGAACCTTTTTACCAGAGCGGTAGAACTGCCGGCGATGGCGATGGGGATGCAGTGACCTATTCCGAACAGAACAATAAATATGATGCCGGTAATTATTTTGCTCTGGATAGTGATAATGGCAAGAATAGGAGCAATAAAGCCAAAAGTACACGACCCGGAAAGAACGCCGTACGCCAACCCAAGAATGAACGCACCAGTCAGTCCTTTAACCTGGATTTTTGACATCAAGCCGCCAGACATGGAGCACGTGGCAACACCAAGAAAATCGAGCGATACCCAGACAAGAAGAGCCCCTACAACAATACTCATATATGGCCCCACATCACCAAGCATCCTGCCCAGCAGCGCGCATATTATTCCTATAGTTGCTATCGTTATGAAGAGTCCTGAGGTGAACAGTGCCGCATAAAGAGCAGCTTTACGCCCCTCTATGATCTTATTCTGGCCAGCAACATAACTAACGACAAGAGGTATCGAGGCGAGATGGCATGGACTAAACAGAACACTCACCATACCCCACAAAAAACAGCCAAGGGCTCCTAAAAAAAGCCCCTGGCTCATCCAGGAATTGATTGTTAGAAAAATCTGATCCATGATTATTTAACACCAAGTTTCTGCAATTCAGCAACGATACCGGCTTTGTCAAAAAATCCTTCATGTCGGAGGGCTTCTTTTCCCTCAGCATCATAAAATATTTGAGTGGGTATGGCTCTTATACCAAACTTTTTTCCTGCATCCGGATTCACCCAAACATCGATGAAGACAATTGCAGCCCGGTCCTCATATTCTTTTTCCAGATCTTCCAAGATCGGTGCCATCATTTTGCAAGGGACGCATTTTTTTGCACCCAAATCGACCATTGTAACCATTCCCGGTACCGGAATTTGACCAGCCGATGTTGCATTACCGGCATAGGCGACCATTGCTACTTGCAGCGTGAAAAACAGAGAGAGCAAGACCAAACACAGTCTTCTTCTTAAATACAGTTCCATTATGTGACCTTAAAATAGAGTTATTGCTTGTTGAACTACCTTGCCGATACTGTCCTCATTTACTTCGGTACTCCCCTTTCCCTCCCTACATCGCTTCCTCCTAACATTCCAACCCATGATCAGGATGATAATCCCGGTACCTATGGCCTTGATCATTCGTGTAAACGAATCGTTGAGTTGGGCAATGTCGCCTTCCTGACTGACTATGACACCGCTGGAATTGATTCCCTGAAGGATTGCATCAGCGTCGGAGGTAATATGGGTGATGGGGCGCAGGCTGCGATAACCGCTGATATCAAGACTGTAGATACTCAGAGAAAACAGCTCTTTGAGGGCCGCAAAAAGATCAGCCATGGTCATTGCCTTTGCAGGAGTGACAATGCAAAGCAAAACCATGAATATATATGCCGTTATTTTCATGCGACCTCCTTCTGTTAGTGATTTTCTGCTGGGATTTCTTTAATTTCCATATTGTTCCTCATTTTGTTTTCTAGCATTTTTTGGCTTGAGCACTGTTCTGTCGGTTTTTGCACCCCCCTCACAGGAGCATTTTCTGTATCATTCGCGCTGCCAGCAGAAGGAGCATACCACCAAGAAACTTTCGTACGTCGGCAGGGCGCATATTCTTCTGCATAACGATTGTACCAAGATAGCCACCTGCCCAGGCGGCAGCACCAGCGAAGGAAAGGATCTTCCAGCTGACTGATCCCATGGTCGCATAGGCGAGAAAGGCCGTAAACGAGGAGAAGGGCACGGCAAAGGCAGTGACTGTAGCCACCTTCTTAGGGTTGAATCCCTGAAGTATCATGAGTGGTGAGATCAGTCCCCCACCGCCCACTCCGAGGAGGCCTGAGATGAAACCCGAACCGACTCCGGTAAGCATCGGTCCGGTAACCGGTCTGTCTTCCCGGTATTGATCCTTGAATTTCGAACCGTTGAAAAACAGGATCATGAGTCCGGAAAAGCTCAGAAAGGCGACAAAGGCATACATCACGTATGTAGTAGGGATATGCATACCGACCCAGGCACCCACCGGGGCGAGGACGATGGAGGCAATAATGATCGGAAGCCCCAAACGGAAATCGAGGCGTTTTTGTCTGATATTCGACCAGGTTGCCCCCACCATGCTAACGCCGTTGACAAACAGACCGATTGATCTCGCCTCAGCAAAAGGCAGACCGAGCCAGGTGATGGTCGGGATCAGCACCAGAGCTGAGCCGACCCCACCGAGTGCGAAAATAAAGCTCAAAATAAAGGACATGCCGGTGATGACGAGTAGAGAAGAGTTCATGGCAAATCCTCACTACACCTGCATTTTGGCAAGAGGACCAGGTTTGAATGCACCGACCATCTCTTCCATGGTAGCCGTCAAACCTTTCACTTCGACAAAACCATTGGCACGGAGATAGGTGTATGCGACGGCACCGCGAAAAATGGAGGAACAGAAGGCGATGATACATTTGTCTTTTGGGAGTTCATCCAGCCTGCCAGGCAGTTCATGCAGCGGAATGTGCATGGTGAAAGGAAAGTCGCAATACTCCTTTTCTTGGTTTGTACGTACATCAAGGAAGAGAAAATGTTCGTTGCCCAGGGCTTTGCGCATCCCATCGACACTCATTGAGTGTTCTCCGTTTCCAAGAAAATTAAAGTCCATTTCAGTAAGTGTTTCGTCAAGTTTGTTCATGGTTGTTCCTTTGCTGTTATTTGTTTAGGACCCGTTACGAAATAACTTGGCCATTTCCATCCATTTCGTTACGGATCCTTATGCCGTTCCGAGCATAATTCCGGCCATGTTATTTTTTGACAACGGCTTGCTAGAGAGTCGGGAAGGGAAAGGATAAAATCCTTGATCTCGTCTCGAACTCTCCTGTAGTGGACGAGTTTTTCGTCCTCACTGTTTGCTTGTTCAGCAAGCTTTGGTGGATCATCGAAACCCACGTGAATCTTCTTGCCGGGGAAGAATGGGCACGTTTCATCGGCGTGACCGCAGAGGGTGATGACCCAGTCGAACGCTTCAACTGGCAACTCAGCAATCAGCTTAGTTTCCTGCTTTGAAATATCGACACCGGCTTCAGCCATGGCCTTGACGGCTAGCGGGTTGAGTCCATGCTTTTTGATACCGGCGGACCATGCCTCGATCTGATCTTTTTTTAGGGCCTTCGCCCAGCCTTCGGCCATCTGACTCCTGCAAGAATTTCCGGTGCAGAGAAAGAGTATCGTTGTTTTCTGGTCTTTTTGAGTGGTCGTTTCCATCGTTTTATCTTTTCTATACCTGTTGGTGGGTGTCCTATGTAACTCTGACGATTCAACTATCAGTCGGTTGCCTTTGGTTTCAGGTGCACATGGCATACACCTGTGAGAGTGTTCTGCACATGAGGGAAATATTTGGTTCGAAACCTGAGGGCAACGTTGACCAGTGCAATCAGTACAGGCACCTCGACCAGGGGACCAATGACGGCCGCAAATGCTACACCGGAGTCGATGCCGAATACCGCAATTGCCACAGCAATAGCCAGTTCAAAGTTGTTTGATGCCGCGGTAAAGCTGAGCGTTACGGTTTGTTCGTAGGTAGCCCCAACCTTCATCGACAGGAAGAAGGAGACGAGGAACATCACCAAAAAGTAGATGGTCAGAGGCACTGCGATGCGTAATACGTCAAATGGCAACTGGACGATGTACTCACCTTTTAAAGAGAACATCACCAGAATGGTAAAGAGTAAGAATATCAGGGTTAGTGGTGAGATCCTGGGGATAAAGACCGTCTCGTACCACTCTTTTCCTTTGATTCTTATGCCTATAAAACGAGTCGCCATACCGCCCAGAAAGGGTATTCCTAAGTAGATGAAGACCGATTTGGCAATTTCACCGATGGAGATATTGACCACAGTACCCGTCAGACCAAACCATGCTGGTACGACGGTAATAAATATCCAGGCGTAGAGTGAAAAAAAGAGCACCTGGAAGATGGAGTTAAAGGCAACAAGCCCTGCGCAATACTCCGTGTCGCCGTCTGCCAGATCATTCCAGACAATGACCATGGCGATACATCTGGCTAGGCCGATGAGGATCAGACCGACCATATATTCATGGTGCCCCGAAAGAAATGTTATGGCCAACAGGAACATCAGCACAGGACCAATAATCCAATTCTGGACCAATGAAAGTATGAGAACTCTTGTATTCTTAAAGACCTGGCCCAGTTCTTCGTATTTTACCTTTGCCAGGGGTGGGTACATCATCATGATTAAGCCGATGGCTATGGGTATATTGGTTGTACCGACCTGAAAGGTGTTAATGAACTGATTTATCGGAGGGTATAAATAGCCCGTAAGTACTCCAACGAACATGGCCATAAAAATCCAGAGAGTGAGGAAGCGATCAAGAAAAGAGAGGTGTTTATTTGCTGACATTTTCTAATACTCCTATTGCTTGCGAGTTGTGTGGCACGGTGTGGCGCTTTTTGTTGACAGAAACTCCATGCATCTTTTGTGGTCTTCTACGGCTTTTTCCAGATCCGAGCAATGTTGCTTGAGTCCGGTCAAGATCGTGGAACCGAGCGCTTGATCCTCGACCACCTGGTAATACATCCAGGTACCGCGCCGCTGCCCATCAACGAGTCCGGCGCTGCGCAGAAGGGCCAGGTGACGCGATGCAGTTGATTGGGGAATTTGCAAGGATTCCATTAAGTCACAGACGCATAATTCACCGTGGTTCAGGAGGAGCAGGAGCATCCGTAGTCTGGTACTGTCGGAGAGTGCTTTGAATAACTGAATTTCAGTTTGCATAATGGCTTCCTGTTTAAAAAGAGTGCTGCTTTTGTAGTTACTGCTTGAATCCTACATATCCGAATATGCGGATACAGCGCAAGTAGTTTTTGTATCGCTTCAGGATTTTTGTCTCTAATATTCTGTTATGTCTCAGCTAAATCCTATTGATTTTTTCGCTATTTATGGGCGGCAAAGAGGAACTGAAGCGTTTTTAACTGCTTTTTTTCTATTGGCTGTTGATGAAGCCACTTGGCTGCAGGATAAAACTGCAACCTTGTAATCCTCGGTAAACTCAAATTCTGGGCATTAACGGCGGCGTGAAAAGGTTCCAATTTTATATACTGCTGTTCATTTACACCCGAACATGAGAGCGAGGTATCTCCTATGGACCTGGAAAGATTGATTGGAAATATGTGAATAAACGAATTATTATCACGCTGCAACTAGAGTCACATAGTAAAAATAGAAAGGGGGAAGATTTAAATATGCAAGCAACTTTTTTTGATACTCATTATGAAGATTATTGCCGTCAAATCGCTGAGCTTGATTTTTCATCCATAAAAAACATACTTGGTATAGAAATTAGGGGTCAAGAGGCCATTATCCCCTTATTGGGTGAGGAGTATGTTGTTTCCAACAAAGGAATTGCAGATAAGTTCGGTAATCGGCCGGATTACATGGTTTGCGTGATACTCGCTAAATACCTGTTACTATGTCCCGATGCTCCCGTTGTGAACAAGGAATGGTCAGCGCTCAAGGATTTTCATAAAGTGTCCCAGTTTACAAACCTTAACCTTTTTACCAGTGATGCAGAACAACCCATTATCAAAAGCTTTTCAGGTCGGATTGGCGCATTAGCAGATGCATCTAAAAAATTAGGAGGCAAACCCTGCGAGCTGGACGTCTCCTATGATTTCACCATGCAATTCAACATGTTACCAAGAATAAATATACTGCTGCTTTTTAATGACAGCGATGATGAATTTCCTGCTGCATGTTCCGTGTTGTTTCAAAAGCAGGCCGAGGATTATCTTGATCCAGAATCGCTTATTATGACCGCGATAACTTTCACACGGCAATTGAAAAAATATTTATAGAGAGTTAAAGAGACCACAAAGTGTAATCAATATCAATGAAGTCACAACAGAATTGCCTCGTTGTACTGACTCAGCTAAGCGGAAAAAAACCATAGTACTAATGTCACAAAGTCAACATCTCTATATTCGATTTTGACCACGATCGGAGTCCTGGTATCTCCTTTAGTTAGGACCTATCGTCTTTGCCAGAAAAGCAAGACAAATTGAACCTGTTCCCTCCCATATTCTCTAGAAGAATCTCTGTTCTGAAACTCTCTTTCTCAGGTCTGAAAAATATTGCTTATAAACAGGTCAAGGCTGAAGTAGTACAATAATTGCAGCAGATTAAGTTCCCGTATTTGCTATTTGACGGAAAATCATTATTTTTTAGTGTCGGTCTGGCTTGTTACTATTTCCAGGACCCAGTTTTTCGGACACAGAAAATAAACAAAAAGGAAAAATAACATGACAATCCCTACAGAGAACGTCGGTTCGCTCCCTCGTCCTGCCAAACTTCAGACTGCGATTGCCGATTACGATACTGGAAAGATCAGCTGGGAAGAACTGAAATACGAACAAGATGCAGCATGCCTAGATTCGATTAAACGTATGGAAGCCACGGGGTCGCCGATAGTTTCTGACGGCGAGCAACGGGCATCCAGCTTTGCGACATATCCCTTGACGGACACCCTGGCAGGAACAGGCCTCGCCCCTAACCTCGCCGCAGACGGTCAGTATTTCGCAATCTTTACGGATGGACATCATCGTCAACTTCCGCGCCTGACCGGGGGGCCTTTCCGTTACAAGACCTTCGCGGCAGAATATGTTAAACAAGCCAGCAAAATGGCCACGAAACCCCTGAAGCAGGCCGTGATCGCTCCCTCCATGCTATCTTTGCTTTATCCATTGGACGGCAAGATTGAAGATTATCCTCGTGAACGGTTTTTAGAGGATCTATGTAACGAGTGTGAAAAGGATATCCGTCTGTGTTTTGCTGCCGGAGCAAAACGAGTTTCTATAGATTTCACTGAGGGAAGGCTCGCATGCAAAAACGACCCAAGTAATCCTTGGACAGGACGCAAGATGCTCAAACAATTCATTGAGCTCAACAATCGAGTAATTGACCGGTTCTCGGCCGAGGAGCGCAAAAACATAGGTGTTCACACATGTCCAGGTGGGGATTGTGATGCAACCCACAGTGCCGAGGTAGACTATTCCGAGCTTCTCCCGAGCATGTTCATGATGAATGCAGGTTACTTTCTGATCCAGTTAGCCAGCGAAAAAGACAAGGAACACGTCTACAAGTTGTGCGGCGAGCATAGCCGTGCTGATGCGAATAGTGTGTCGCAGATTTGCTTTATTGGCGTAATAGACCCACTCAACCCAACGGTCGAAACACCAGAGCAGGTCAAGGCCGCTTTGCTGACTGCTGCCAAGTACATACCTAAAGAACGCCTTGGGTCCACTGATGATTGCGGCTTCTCACCGTTCAGCATTGACTTGAAGCCTAAGCATGGCTCACCGGATGTTGCCAGAGACATCGCTTTCCTGAAGATCGCTGCGCGTGTTAAAGGAACTGCTATGGCTTCGAAAGAACTTGGTGTCGCTTGACTAGATTGCACAGCAAAGAAGAAGCACCGCCGAATAAACCAGAACAGAACAGATTGCTGCACTCGGACTCGATCCAGTTGTCACGGTTTTGCTAAAAGAAAGAGTGTCCATGTTCAGTGGGCAACAGCAGTTTCCTTAATCGCCGCAGTGAAAGAAAAGATAATGTAAGTCGCATACCAAAGGAGCATGAGATGAGTAAAATAGTAGATGAAGTAACATCGGCAAATGCTGGTTATGTAGCTGGCTTTGGAGATAAAGGCAAACTGCCAATGCCTCCTGGCAGGCAGTTTGCCATCCTGACATGTATGGATGCACGCTTGGATCCAGCTAAATATGCAGGTCTTGCCGAAGGCGATGCACATGTGATTCGTAATGCAGGCGGTAGAGCAAGCGATGACGCTATCCGTTCATTAGTGATTTCTTACAAACTTCTAGGTACAAAAGAATGGTTTGTTATCCATCATACCGATTGTGGAATGGAAACATTCTCAACCGAAATAATGGGGGATTTACTCTCGAGCAGTCTCAAGACATCAAGTGTGGATGCTTCTGGTTGGCATGACAGCAATGCGGGTGGCGGTACAACTGACGGCAAGTACATTAATTGGCTAACCATAAGTGATCAAGGCAAAAGTGTTTTGGAAGATGTTCAGCGAATCAGGAATAATTCAATGGTTCCAAGGGATATTCCAATTTACGGGTATATTTATGACTGCAAAACAGGAAATCTTAACGAGGTTCCTGAAGCAACTGAAGCCGGAAAGGTGCGCTGACAAGCCTAACAAAAAAAAGGCCACTCCGACAGAGAATGTGGTGCCGAGTTGTGTGCATGGTCACTCCCCCCATTCTCCCCACAGACCATCCCCAGATGTACTGCGGGTAACCGTGGCGTTTCCAAGGCGCTCGCGTTGCTCAGAACTACTTTGGGAAGGCCTGAGCTGTCAAGTACCTGTATTTCACAACTGATCCCAAAGTCACTGCGAACCCTGGGAACCAATCGAGCAAGCTCATTATCAATGATAAATATGCCTTTTAGTTCATGGCTTACAGGAAGGTAGTGATTATGAAGGTCAAACTAGATAAGGCGAAAGTTGAAAATTCGGAAGTTCTGCAAGCAATGAGTGTTGTAGCTTTTACAAGTGACTATGAGCAATACGGTTCTTACCCACCAGGCATTGAGTCGTTAGATTGGCATAAATCAGCGATAGAAAAAGGTCACTATTATAAAATCAGCTAAGATGGCGAGATTGCAGGCGGGATTTGCGTTGTCCCGTCGGTTAATGATC
>RCMY010000175.1_pt1 | contig 58309 bp, 62 predicted proteins | sample 2041341 | NCBI WGS metagenome assembly RCMY01 (sample SAMN09708234, study PRJNA481090) | Marine sediment metagenome, whole genome shotgun sequencing project.
AGGAGACACTAGTGAGAATAATCACTAGTCTCTAAAAAAAACAACAGCATATGCTGCTATTCAATCAGACATTCTTTATTATGCATAAAGCAACTTTTTAGTGTATTAACAGTATATTTGACTAAATAAAAAATATACGGGAGCATTCCCATATTTATGGAAAAGCTCCCGAATGTTTTAGAATTATAATTAGCTTATAATTCATATAGTTTACCTTCCTATAGTGAAACCTAATTTAAACGAATATCACATATAGGAAAATTATTCATCTTTCAATTATACCACACATCAGTAGAAATTATTTGAACTTGTGTGGGCCCTTTATCGTTTTCCTCATCACGAGTGTAAACTTTAAGGATTTGCTCTTGTAATGCCTTGTTAGTTTTCATGATCATTGCGTTTAGTTAGTTAAATGCGATATTACATCCTAGCGCAAATATAATCAAAAAAGTATTCGTTGTCAAGAGTATAATTAATAATAGCCTACTTTTTTAGCATTATTTGTATCATTTTCAACATTAAATCTTAATTTTTAATGTAATATGTAATACCAAAACATTATATAACGTCACTTAACAGTTGGTATTTGGAACTCTGTTGGAAATGTTTGCTGCTTACCATTTGCGAGCACTGAAAGTACCAAATGTATAGTACCTGACGACAAGCGACGATCTGCCAAAACAAGAGCTGTGTAGCGAATTCCGCAATTAGGCAAAATGTTTTCAATATGTATACTAGGTGATATTTTAATATGCTTATTTCTAGTCGTCTCAACAACTTGGGGCTCTACATCTGTAAGCGTGTCTCTACCATGATTAAAAACTTCAAAAATCACTTTACTTAGCTCTCCTCTCTCTATTTTACCATCCATATTATCATCAATAAAACGAGCATTACGTATTTCTACGACAGGCTGATATGAAATACCAAAATCGTTTATAGAAGTTACCTTATTTTGAGGAGTGATTGTACTATTATGCGTTGTATAATCAGAGCCATTAAAATTATAAATTCGGTCGTCACCAGAGTTGCTATTATCAATTATACTATCATGATATTGTGGCTGATCACTACGTACTTGTTCTGAATTAGTTGTCTGTTCATTATCATAGCCAGATAAATTAACAGCTCTTTGCTGATCAACAGCGTTACCAACAACAGCACCAACAACAGCTCCACCAGCCATTCCAACTATTGTTCCTATGTCAGAACCTCTAGGACCATTAGCTATTCCTCCGATGGCACTTCCAAGTATGGAACCTAAATTGGAACCAATATAAGCACCATTACCAGTATAAGTGCCACAACTACCCAATAACAATGCTATAACAGCAAATATGATTATAGTCTTTCTCATGATTTTAAGTAATTAATTACATTGCGAATATACAACAAAAATAATTTGTAAGAAAGGGATTTTACCTAAATATTGATGGAAAATCCCTAAAAATAAAAAAAGCGCAATGTAAAAACATTGCGCTTCTCTTTATAAAAGTATAATCGTTTAAATTACTCTGCTTTTGGAGCTTCCTCTGTCTCAGCAACAGGAGTCTCAACTGGAGCCTCAGTCGTTGTTGTTGACTTACGGCTACGACGAGTCTTCTTGACTGCTGCCTTTGGTGTCTTAGCCATGTTCTCATCGAAGTCTACAAGCTCGATGAAAGCAATATCAGCAGCATCACCCTGACGTGTGCCCAACTTAATAACGCGAGTATAACCACCAGGACGATTAGCCACCTTAGCTGCAACCTCTCCGAAGAGTTCTTTGATAGCGAACTTATTCTGAAGATAACGGAAAACTACACGACGTGAGTTTGTTGTATCTTCTTTTGAGCGTGTGATTAGCGGCTCAACATACTTCTTCAAGGCCTTTGCCTTTGCAAGAGTCGTAGTGATTCTTTTGTGCATAATCAAAGAAATAGCCATATTAGCTAACATGGCATCACGATGAGATGCAGTACGACCCAGGTGGTTGAATTTTTTATTATGTCTCATTTTTGTTTTTTTCTATTAGAGGACAACGGATTTTTAATCCTTGTCCAGTTTATACTTTGAAATGTCGGTTCCAAATGACAGATTCAGACTTTCCAGCAAATCATCAAGCTCAGAAAGCGATTTCTTACCAAAGTTACGGAACTTAAGAAGATCAGTCTTGTTAAACTGTACCAAGTCACCAAGAGTCTCTACATCAGCAGCTTTAAGACAATTTAGAGCACGAACACTAAGGTTCATATCTACCAACTTTGTCTTTAACAACTGGCGCATGTGTAGAATCTCCTCATCAAACTCCTGATTGCCTTCCTGATCTGGAGATTCTAATGTAATCTTTTCATCAGAGAACAACATGAAGTGATAGATAAGTATCTTAGCAGCTTCCTTAAGGGCATCCTTAGGCTGTATAGAACCGTCCGTAGTAACCTCAATAACCAATTTATCATAGTCGGTCTTTTGCTCAACACGATATGGTTCAACTGAATATTTTACGTTACGGATAGGGGTGTAAATAGAATCGATTGGAATAACGTTGACATCAGTGCAGAACTCACGATTTTCATCAGCAGGAACATATCCCCTACCTTTGTTAATTGTAAGATCAATCTGCATCATGGCTTTGGCATCCAAATGACAAATCACCAAATCAGGGTTTAACACTTCAAATCCAGTCAAATACTTACCAATATCACCAGCCTTGAATTCCGTAGAATTCTCAACAGTAATACTAACTTTCTCATTCTCGAATTCTTCTACTACTTGCTTGAATCTTACTTGTTTCAAATTCAAGATAATGTTAGTCACATCTTCCTTTACACCAGGAACTGAAGAGAACTCATGCTCAACACCCGAAATACGGATTGTGTTGATTGCATAACCCTCCAGAGATGAAAGGAGAATGCGGCGCAATGCGTTACCTACGGTAACACCAAAGCCAGGCTCAAGAGGACGAAATTCGAACTTGCCGAACTTGTCATTAGCCTCCAACATTACAACTTTATCAGGTTTTTGAAATGCTAATATCGCCATTAATTCAATGATTTATTTAGAGTACAACTCAACGATTAATTGTTCCTTAATATTCTCAGGGATGTCTGCACGTTCTGGCTTGTGCAAGAATTTTCCACTCTTAGTATTCTCGTCCCATTCCATCCAAGGATATTTGCTGTGATTGAAACCAGCTAAAGCTACTTCAACAACCTCAAGAGACTTAGACTTTTCGCGAAGACCAACAATCATTCCTGGCTTAACAGAGAATGAAGGAATGTTAACTACTGCACCATCAACTGTGATATGCTTATGACCAACCAACTGGCGGGCAGCAGCACGTGTAGGAGCAATACCGAGACGGAAGACAACATTATCAAGACGGCACTCAAGGCTCTGAAGAAGAACCTCACCAGTGATACCATCAGACTTTGCAGCCTTTGTAAACATATTACGGAACTGACGCTCTAGTACACCATAAGTATACTTAGCTTTCTGCTTCTCTGCCAACATGACACCGTACTCAGACATTTTTCTGCGACGATTGTTGCCATGCTGTCCAGGAGGGAAGTTTCTCTTGGACAAAACTTTGTCTGCGCCGAATATTGGCTCACCAAATCGACGTGCAATTTTAGATTTCGGACCTATATATCTTGCCATAATATAAAAATATGTGCTTTAATTTATTTCTTAATATTAAACCTTACGGCGCTTTGGAGGACGGCAACCATTATGTGGTAATGGTGTTACGTCAACAATCTCAGTAACCTGAATGCCTGCTGCGTTTACCGCACGAATAGCAGACTCACGACCATTACCAGGACCCTTTACATATGCCTTAACCTTACGAAGACCAAGTTCAAAGGCTACCTTAGCGCAATCCTCACCTGCCATTTGAGCAGCATAAGGAGTGTTCTTCTTAGAACCACGGAAACCCATCTTACCAGCTGATGACCAAGAAATAATCTGACCTTCGCTGTTTGCTAGAGATACGATAATATTATTGAAAGAACTATGAACGTGAAGCTGACCAATTGCGTCAACCCTTACGTTTCTTTTTTTAGATGTTGCTTTTGTCTTTGCCATAATTAATTTCCTTTAAAATTACTTAGTAGCCTTCTTCTTATTAGCAACAGTCTTCTTCTTACCCTTACGAGTACGAGCGTTGTTCTTAGTGCTCTGACCACGAACAGGAAGACCATTACGATGTCTAACTCCACGATAGCAACCAATATCCATCAGTCGCTTAATGTTCATTTGGATCTCTGAACGAAGATCACCTTCTACCTTGAACCCAGCGCCGATAATTTCACGGATTTTGGCTGCCTGATCGTCAGTCCAATCGCTGACCTTCAGGTCGCGGCTAATGCCGGCCTTATCCAATATCTTTGCTGAACTACTTCGACCTATACCGTAGATATAAGTCAATGCGATTTCGCCACGCTTATTCTGGGGCAAATCTACTCCAACAATTCTTATTGCCATTTTTAAATTGAATAAAAAATTTAATAATTTGAATTTAATTCTCGCTAAAGAACGTGCAAAGTTAGAAATAAAAATTCATTTATACCAACTTTTACGATACTTTAACATTAACCCTGACGCAATTTAAACTTAGGGTTTTTCTTGTTGATAACGAACAGACGACCTTTACGACGAACGATCTTACAGTCTGCTGTACGCTTCTTTAATGATGCTCTTGTTTTCATATCTGTATGTATGATGAATTATTTGTATCTGAAAACGATTCTGCCTTTTGTCAAATCATAAGGACTCATCTCAACCTTCACTTTATCACCAGGAAGGATTTTAATATAATGCATACGCATCTTACCAGAGATGTGGGCTATTATCTGAACTCCATTTTCAAGTTCTACACGAAACATTGCATTGGAGAGATTCTCTACAATTGTTCCATCCTGCTCTATAGCGGATTGTTTTGCCATATAATTATTCTACTTAATGATTTTCTATTTCTTCAAACGTCGATAAAATCTCGGCCTGACCTTTACGTATTGCAATAGTATGCTCAAAATGAGCTGCTGGTTTACGATCTCTCGTTATTATACTCCATTTATCGGGTAACATCCATATCTTTCGATCACCCATTGTAATCATAGGCTCTATAGCTATGCACATCCCAGCCTTAAGCATTACTCCATTTCCTTTTGAACCGTAGTTCGGAATTTGAGGTGCCTCATGCATTTCTTTACCTATGCCATGACCAGTCAATTCTCTGACTACACCATAACCGCATCCTTCACAATATTCCTGTACAGCCGCACCTATATCGCCTACATGTTTACCAGCTACAGCCTGTTCAATTCCGAGATACAAAGATTTTTTAGTAGCTTGTAAGAGCTTACTGACATCATCAGAGACTTCACCTACAGGAAATGTATAGCAAGAATCTCCATTGTATCCATCTAAAAGAGTTCCACAATCTATAGAGATAATGTCTCCATCTTTTAGCACGACTTTGTCACTTGGTATACCGTGAACTACAATGTCGTTAACAGAAGTACAGATTGAAGCCGGATAAGGCTCACCAAATGGATTGGGAAAGTTCTTAAAGGTTGGTATTGCACCATGATCCCTTATAAACTCATCCGCTATTTTATCCAATTGGAGAGTCGTGACACCGGGCTTTATATTTCTACCTAATTCTGTCAGAGTTGCACCAACTAGTCGGTTAGCTCTACGCATTAGGTCTATTTCATCTTCAGTCTTCAGAAATATTTTCATTTCCAAGAACCTGATTAATATGCTGAAACGCCACCGTTGTTACGTGTGTGTCCGGAATTCAAAAGTCCGTCATAATGGCGCATCATCAAATGACTTTCAATTTGCTGGAGTGTATCAATAACAACACCAACGAGAATCAAAAGAGATGTACCACCAAAGAACTGTGAAAACGCCTGCTGAACATCAAGAAGACCAGCAAGAGCAGGCATAACAGCGATAAACGCAATAAACAAAGAACCAGGCAAAGTTATACGAGACATTATGGTGTCAATATACTCAGCCGTATCCTTTCCAGGTTTAATACCAGGGATAAATCCATTATTACGTTTCATGTCCTCGGCCATCTGTGTTGGATTCAAAGTAATCGCAGTATAGAAATAAGTGAACGCTATAATTAAAACAACGTAAACTGCATTATATAGTGCACTGTGATTATCCATCAATGAACGAACAACCCATGAGGCATTCTCACTCTGATATTTAACTATAGCCAAAGGAATGAACATCAATGCCTGAGCAAAGATAATTGGCATTACATTAGCTGCAAATAGCTTCAATGGAATGTACTGGCGAGCACCACCATACTGCTTGTTACCAACAAGACGTTTTGCGTACTGAACTGGTATTTTGCGAGTTCCTTGCACCAGTAGAATTGATGCACAAACAACTGCATAGAGAATTAGAATCTCAGCAATAAACATCACTAGTCCACCACCAGAAATAGCAGTAAAACGTGAGCTTACCTCTTGGACGAATGCTTGTGGCAAACGTGCCATGATACCGATCATAATGATCAAAGAGATTCCATTTCCGACACCTTTATCAGTAATGCGCTCACCAAGCCAAAGGATGAACATACTACCTGCTGCCAAGATGATTGTAGCGGGGATAATAAAGATAGTCCAAGAGATGCCGCTAGCCAAAGCTTGGCTAGCCTGCACCTTAAGGTTCATTAGATATGCTGGTGCCTGAAAAACCAAAATGGCTATCGTGAGCAATCTAGTATACCAATTTATCTTTTTATGACCGCTTTCACCTTCACGCTGCATCTTTTGAAAATAAGGTACAGCGACAGCGAGAAGCTGCATAACGATAGAAGCTGAGATGTAAGGCATAATTCCAAGTGCGAAAATAGACGCATTGGAAAATGCACCACCAGAGAACATGTCTAACAGCGACATTAGACCGCCCGCAGTCTGTGACTGAAGTGTTGCCAACTTAGCCGGGTTGATACCTGGAAGTACAACGAACGACCCGAAACGATAGATTGCCGTGAAGAGAATGGTAATGAGGAGACGCTGACGCAAATCCTCAACCTTCCAACAGTTCTTTAGTGTCTCAAAAAACTTTTTCATTTACTTAGATTATAGTTGCGTTACCACCTACTGCCTTAATAGCTTCTTCAGCAGTTTTAGAGAATGCATTAGCTTCAACTTCTAGTTTAGCTTTCAACTCACCGTTGCCAAGAACCTTTACAAGGCACTTGCCATTAGTAAGACCTGCTTCCTGAAGTTCAGCAATGCCAATCTTTGTGAGGTTTTTATCCTCAGCGATTTTCTGAAGAACAGAAAGGTTTACAGCGAAATATTCTTTGTGGTTGATATTCTTGAAACCAGCCTTAGGAATACGGCGCTGAAGTGGCATCTGACCACCTTCAAAACCTATCTTTCTTTTATAACCAGAACGAGCTTTAGCACCCTTATTACCACGTGTAGAAGTACCACCTAATCCAGAACCTGTACCACGACCAATACGACGACGTGTATGTGTAGAGCCCTCAGCTGGCGTTAAATTATTTAATTTCATAATCGACTCGATATTAAAAGTTTAATTATTCAACTACGTTAACCAGATGATGAACCTTGCGGATCATACCGCGGATGCTAGGAGTGTCTTCAACTTCAACAACCTGAGAGATCTTATGAAGACCCAGGGCAAGAAGTGTACTCTTCTGATCAACTGGATAACCGATTTTACTCTTTATCTGCTTGATTTTTATTGTTGCCATTGTTTACTCTCCTTTTAACCGTTAAATACTTTATCCATACTAATGCCACGGTTTCCTGCTATTGTATAAGCATCACGCATCTGTGACAAAGCAGCTATAGTAGCCTTTACAAGGTTGTGAGGGTTTGATGAACCTTTAGACTTAGCGATTACATCAGTAACACCAACACTCTCAAGAACAGCACGCATAGCACCTCCGGCCTTAAGACCTGTACCGGCAGCAGCTGGCTTCAAGAGAACTTGAGCACCACCAAATGAAACCTCAATCTCATGAGGAACAGTACCTTTAAGTACAGGAACCTTAACAAGATTTTTCTTCGCAGATTCTACACCCTTAGCTATAGCAGCAGTAACTTCACCAGCTTTGCCTAAGCCCCAGCCGATAACACCTTTGCCATCACCTACAACGACGATAGCAGCGAATGTGAATGTACGACCACCCTTTGTAACCTTAGTTACGCGGTTGATAGCAACCAAACGATCTTTCAGTTCTGCGTCACTATTTACTTTTACTTTATTCATTGCCATAATCGTTTAGAATTTTAATCCTCCCTCTCTAGCAGCGTCAGCAAGAGCTTGAACGCGACCATGATAGAGATAGCCATTACGGTCGAAAACTACAGACTCAACACCTGCAGCTTTTGCCTTCTCGGCAACAAGTTCACCAACTTTCTTAGCCTGATCAATCTTAGCCATCTTTTCTAGACCAAGAGATGAAGCTGCAACAAGTGTCTTACCTGTCAAATCATTTATTACCTGAGCGGAAATTTGCTTATTAGAGCGGAAAACACTAAGACGTGGACGCTCAGCTGTTCCGTTTACACTCTTGCGAATGCGGAACTTTATCTTAATTCGTCTTTCTACTTTCTTTGTTGTCATAATCGTAAAATCAATTAAAATTACTTAGCTGCAGCTGACTTACCAGACTTTCTGCGAATAACCTCACCCTGGAACAAGATACCTTTTCCTTTGTAAGGTTCAGGCATACGGAAAGAACGAATTTTTGCACAAATAAGACCTAACAACTGCTTGTCAGTAGACTCAAGTGTAAGAATTGGATTCTGGTTTCTTTCAGACTTAGTTTCAACCTTAACCTCTTTAGGAAGTTCCATAAAGATGGGGTGTGTATAACCAAGTGAAAATTCGATGACATTACCCTGATTTGATACACGGTAACCAACACCTACAAGCTCCAAAACTTTCTTATAACCTTCACTAACACCAATAACCATATTGTTAACTAATGAGCGGTAGAGACCATGGAAAGCCTGCTTCTGCTTAACATTAACTGGGCTTTTCTCATCAACTGAGAATGTTATAGTACCTTCATTATTTTCAACAATGATTGAAGGATCTATTTTCTGTGAAAGTTCTCCCTTAGGACCTTTAACTGTAATAACGTCGGTTTTCTTATCGAAACTAACTGTAACACCTGCAGGGATACTAATTGGCAATTTACCTATTCTTGACATATAAAATCCTCCAATTAATAAATGTAGCAAAGAACCTCACCACCAATCTTAAGGTCGGCAGCTTCCTTGTTAGTCATTACACCTTTAGATGTAGATAGTATTGCAATACCTAATCCGTTAATTACTCTCGGCATGTCTTTATAACCTGTGTACTGACGCAAACCTGGTGTAGACACGCGCTTCAAACTCTTGATAGCGCTCTGCTTTGTTGAAGGGTCGTATTTCAAAGCGACCTTAATTGAACCCTGAAGACCATCTTCAACGAACTTGTAGTTCAAGATGTAACCTTTTTCAAAAAGGATCTTTGTGATCTCTTTTTTCAAGTTAGATGCAGGAACCTCAACAACGCGATGATGAGCCATAATTGCATTTCTGAGCCTTGTCAGATAATCTGCTATTGGATCTGTCATAAAATATAAATGTTTAATTAATCGGGACACCCCGACAATATTAAAAAAAAATTCTGATGAATCATGAAAAAGTGCTAGTGAAAAGGTTTATGCAAAAGCATTAATCCTAATCACTAATCACAATATCATTATCATTACCAGCTTGCCTTCTTAACTCCAGGAATTAAACCAGAAGATGCCATTTCACGGAACTGAATACGAGAAAGACCGAACTGACGGATATATCCTTTAGGACGACCTGTAATCTTGCAACGGTTGTGAAGACGAATTGGGTTTGAATTCTTAGGGAAACCCTGTAGCTTGCGAGCTGCCTCATAAGCTTCTGCAGGATCCTCAGAAGTAGCGATAATCTTTTTAAGAGCTGCGCGCTTTTCAGCGAAACGAGCAACTAGCTTTGCACGCTTAACTTCGCGAGCTTTCATTGATTCTTTTGCCATATTCCTTAATCGTTTTTAGCGTTCTTGAATGGAAGACCGAAAGCCTTGAGAAGAGCATAACCTTCTTCGTCAGTGTTAGCTGATGTTACGAAAGTAATGTTCATACCCTGGATACGATCTATCTCATCGATATTTATCTCAGGAAAGATAATCTGCTCAGTAATACCCAAAGTGTAATTACCACGACCATCCAACTTGCTTTCAATACCCTTAAAGTCGCGGATACGTGGAAGAGATACGCGGATGAGCTTCTCTAGGAATTCATACATACGTGCACCACGAAGTGTAACCATGACACCGATAGGCATTTTCTTACGAAGTTTGAAGTTAGCGATATCCTTTTTAGAATATGTAGCTACAGCCTTCTGACCTGTAATAGCAGTGATCTCATTAACTGCAACATCAACAATTTTCTTGTCCTGTGTAGCGTCACCAAGACCCTGATTGATAACAATCTTCTTCAAAACAGGAATCTGCATTGTTGAAGAATAGTTAAACTGCTTTTGAAGTTCAGGAGCGATATTCTCCTTGTATACTTGCTTTAACTGTGCTGTATCCATTATTTGATTTCCTCCCCTGACTTTTTAGCGATACGAATCACATTCTTGCCATCATGCTTGATAGCAACACGAGTAGCCTTACCACTCTTAGGATCGATCAGACTGAGATTTGAAATATGAATTGAAGCCTCTTGCTTAATAATACCTCCCTGAGGATTCTTAGCTGAAGGCTTAGTGCTCTTTGACACGAGGTTTACACCCTCTACGATAGCACGGTTCTTTTCAACCAACACCTTGAGCACCTTACCAGTCTTGCCCTTGTCGCCACCGGCAAGAACAACTACTGTGTCGTCTTTCTTTATATGTAACTTACTCATTACTTACTTGTTTTATGATTAATTAAAGAACCTCAGGTGCCAAAGATACGACTTTCATGTTTACTGCACGAAGCTCACGAGCAACAGGGCCGAAGATACGGCTACCACGAAGTTCACCAGCGTTATTGAGCAATACACATGCGTTATCATCGAAACGGATATAAGAACCATCAGCACGACGAATTTCCTTCTTTGTGCGTACGATCAAAGCCTTTGATACTGCACCCTTTTTCAAATCGCTAGAAGGAATGACGTTTTGTACAGCAACTACTATAACGTCACCAACACTAGCATAACGACGACCGGTACCACCGAGAACACGGATGCATTTTGCCTCACGTGCGCCGCTGTTATCACATACTGTAAGTTTTGATTCTGCCTGTATCATAATTACTTAGCTTTTTCTACAATTTGTACTAATCTCCATCTCTTTGTCTTAGATAGAGGACGAGTTTCCATGATCTGTACTGTATCACCTACATTAGCTTCATTTTTCTCGTCATGGGCATGGTATTTCTTTGTCTTCTGGACAAATTTACCATAAATAGGGTGCTTCTCTTTGAACTTAGAAGCAATAACAATGGTTTTATCCATCTTGTTGCTGACAACAACACCCTGTCTTACTTTTCTTAAATTTCTTGTTTCCATCTGGACCATTATTATTTATTCAGTTCTCTCTGACGAAGTTCTGTTTCTATACGTGCGATATCGCGACGAGCAACCTTAATCTGTGATGGATTCTCGAGAGGAGCTATAGAATGGTTCAACTTCATCTGATTAAGCTTCGCCGTAGCAGCCTCCAACTTTTCTGCCAATCCCTTGACATCAAGTTCTTTTAATTCATTACTCTTCATAGTTTAAGCGTTTTTATCGAAATCACGTCTAACAACAAACTTTGTCTTAACAGGAAGCTTCTGAGCAGCAAGGCGAAGTGCCTCTTTAGCTATATCAAAAGAAACTCCCTCTACTTCAAAGAGGATACGTCCCGGTGTTACTGGTGCAACCCATCCAGCAGGATCACCCTTACCTTTACCCATACGGACATCAGCAGGTTTGCGAGTGATTGGTTTATCAGGGAAGATTCTAATCCAAACCTGTCCCTGACGATTCATATAGCGGTTTACAGCTACACGAGCTGCCTCTATCTGACGGCTATTAATCCATTTTGGCTCAAGAGTCTTGATACCAAACGAACCAAAAGCCAATTGTGTACCTCTGTGCGCGTTACCTTTATTACCGCGACCATCTTGAGGTCTTCTATATTTTACTCTTTTTGGCTGTAACATGATAGCTTCTACTTTTAACGGTTATTGTTTCTCTTACGATTACCGCCACGACCATTACGGCCACCATTAGAACGGCCACCATTCTGCTTCTCCTGAGTAAAGTTAGGTGTTAAGTCGCGTTTGCCATAAACTTCTCCACGGCAAATCCAAACTTTAATACCCAGAAGACCAACCTTAGTGAGGGCCTCTGCCTGACAATAATCGATGTCTGCGCGGAAAGTATGCAATGGGGTACGACCCTCTTTGAACATTTCCTTACGAGCCATTTCAGCTCCGTTCAGACGACCTGTAATTTGAACTTTTATACCTTCTGCTCCAGCACGCATTGTATTCTGAACAGCCATCTTAATTGCACGACGGTAAGAAATCTTACCTTCAACCTGACGTGCGATGCTATTAGCAACAATGTTTGCATCAAGCTCTGGTCTTTTAACTTCAAAGATATTGATTTGAATATCCTTATTATAGAGTTTCTTCAACTCTTCCTTAAGTTTATCAACATCTTGACCACCTTTACCAATGACGATACCCGGACGGGCTGTGCAAATAGTGATGGTGACGAGTTTCAGCGTACGCTCGATGACGATACGAGAAACACTAGCCTTAGCTAGGCGCTCATTAAGATACTTACGGATTTTACGGTCCTCAACGAGGTTGTCTCCGAAGTTCTTGCCACCAAACCAATTTGATTCCCAACCACGGATAATACCAAGTCGGTTGCTTATTGGATTAACTTTCTGTCCCATTCTATTATTATTTTTCGTCGTTAGTTTTGGCTTCTACAAACAAAGTGACGTGATTAGAACGCTTACGGATTCTAAAACCACGACCTTGTGGTGCGGGTCTCATACGTTTCATAGTAACACCTCCGTCAACGAAGACTTTACTAATATAAAGTTCACCATCTTCAGCCTTGCGGTCATTTTTATTCTCCCAGTTAGCAATTGCTGAGCGCAGCAGCTTCTCAACGTCTGCAGCAGCCTGCTTCTTAGAGAACTTAAGTACTCCGAGAGCGCGGTTAACTTCCATACCACGAACCATGTCTACTACGTAGCGCATTTTACGTGGAGAAGAAGGAACGCCTTTGAGCTTAGCGAAGTACAAATTTTTGCGAGCTTCCTTTAATTTTTCAGCTGCGATATGTTTTCTTGCTCCCATTATTTATTCTAATTTGTTAAATGGTTTAAACCCGCTTACTTCTTATTATTACCAGAGTGTCCGCCGAAACGACGTGTTGGTGCAAACTCTCCGAGCTTGTGACCAACCATATTCTCAGTAATGTAAACAGGGATAAATTTGTTTCCGTTATGAACTGCAACAGTGTGTCCCACAAAATCAGGGGAAATCATTGATGCTCTAGCCCATGTTTTAACAACACTCGCTTTACCGCTCTCGTTCATAGCGAGAACTTTCTTTTCGAGTGATACGTTGATGTATGGACCTTTTTTTAATGAACGACTCATAATTTACTCTTTATTTTTTGTTAGCTCTTTCGATAATATACTTGTTTGAAAGCTTCTTCGGTGCACGAGTCTTAAGACCCTTAGCGTAAAGACCCTTACGAGAACGTGGGTGACCACCACTCTGACGACCTTCACCACCACCCATTGGGTGATCAACTGGGTTCATAACAACACCACGGTTGTGTGGACGGCGACCCAACCAGCGAGAACGACCAGCCTTACCAGACTGTTCCAATGCATGATCAGAATTACCAACACTACCAATAGTAGCTTTACAAGCACTCAAAATCTGGCGAGTTTCACCAGAAGGGAGCTTAATAACACAATAACTACCCTCACGAGAAGTCAACTGAGCAAAATTACCAGCCGAACGAACTAGCAATGCACCCTGACCTGGACGTAACTCAATGTTATGAATTACAGTACCAACAGGAATGTTTGCAAGAGGAAGAGCATTACCAATCTCTGGAGCAGCATCTGCACCAGACATTAGGGTAGTACCTACCTGCAGTCCATTAGGAGCAATAATGTAACGTTTTTCACCATCTGTGTAATTAAGAAGAGCAATACGAGCTGATCTATTTGGATCATACTCGATTGTCTTAACTACAGCAGGAACACCATCTTTCTCACGTTTAAAGTCTATAAGACGAAACTTCTGCTTATGGCCACCGCCAACATAGCGAACGGTCATCTTACCGGTGTTGTTTCGACCACCAGTAGAACGTTTGCCGTAAACGAGAGACTTCTCTGGCACGGATGCAGTAATATCCTCGAACGTGCCAATAACCTTGTGTCTTTGTCCCGGTGTTACCGGGTTTAATTTACGTACTGCCATTTTTTATTTAAATATTGCTGTAAAAATCAATTGTATCGCCATCTTTAACAGTGACGATTGCTTTCTTGAACGCATTCTTCTGACCCTTAACGAGTCCAGCCTTTGTATAGCGGCTAGAACGCTTTCCGGCGTAACGAAGAGTGTTCACATCTACTACTGTAACATTATACAGACCCTCGACCTCTTTCTTAATCTGGAGTTTATTAGCCTCAGGGCGAACGATAAAGCCATAACGGCTAGCGTTCTTCTCCGTGATATTGGTCTGCTTTTCAGTAACCAATGGTTTTATAATAAATGCCATATTCTATTTTACTTTGTTAAGATACCGTCGATAGCCTTTAGTGAACTTTCTGTTATAACCAATACATCAGCATTCAAAACTTTATACGAATTGAGTGTTGAAGCAGTCATTACAGCAGCGCGCTTTAAGTTACGAGCAGACAAATATACGTTTTTATTAACTTCTGGCAAAACTACTAATGCCTTCTTGTCCTCAACTTTAAGATTTTTAGCAAAATTTACGAAATCTTTAGTCTTCGGAGCTTCAAAGTTGAAGTCTTCAACTACAACGATAGCACTTTCCTGAGCCTTATATGAGAGAGCTGACTTACGAGCAAGAACTTTTACTTTCTTGTTCAATTTAAAGTCATAATTACGTGGCTTAGGACCGAAAACACGACCTCCACCAACGAGAATTGGTGAGTTGATATCACCACGACGAGCACCGCCGCCACCTTTCTGGCGACCAAGTTTGCGAGTAGAACCACTTATTTCACTTCTTTCCTTAGACTTAGCAGTACCCTGACGCTGTTGTGCAAGATATTGTTTTACATCAAGATAAAGAACGTGATCGTTAGGTTCAATTCCGAAGATAGCCTCATTAAGAGTTACCTTTCTTCCGGTCTCCTGACCATTTATATTTAAAACGCTAACTTCCATTACTTATTGATTAAAACGGTTGAACCATTACATCCAGCTACAGAACCCTTAACAAGAAGGAGATTGTGCTCTGGAATTACCTTTAACACCTGGAGATTCTGAGTAGTAACGCGGTCACCACCCATTTGACCACCCATGCGCATGCCCTTGAACACCTTTGCAGGATAAGAACAAGCACCAATAGATCCCGGTTTACGAGCGCGGTCATCCTGACCGTGAGTACTCTGACCTACACCACCAAAACCGTGGCGCTTAACAACACCCTGGAAACCCTTACCTTTAGAAGTTCCAACGATGTCTACAAACTTAGCATCAGCAAAAAGTTCAACAGTAATAGTATCGCCGAGGTTATGTTCCTCGTCAAACTTGAACTCGGCCAAGTGCTTCTTTGGTGTTGTGCCTGCTTTCTTAAAGGTTCCCATCATTGGCTTAGAAGTGCGATTCTCCTTAGCCTCACCGTAACCTAATTGAACAGCTTTGTAACCATCTTTCTCTTCAGTTTTGATCTGGGTTACAACACAAGGACCAGCTTCGATAACAGTGCACGGTACATTCTTACCGTCGGCGCTGAAAACGGATGTCATTCCGATTTTTTTTCCAATTAATCCTGGCATTTCAATAAAAATTTAAAAGATTAATACTAAACTTAATAAAATTAGACCTTAATTTCGACTTCTACGCCTGAAGGCAGATCAAGTTTCATAAGGGCATCAACAGTCTTTGCTGTAGAACTATAGATATCAATAAGACGCTTGAAGTCTGAGAGCTGGAATTGCTCACGAGCTTTCTTATTAACGAAAGTACTACGGTTAACTGTGTAAATACGCTTGTGAGTTGGCAATGGAATAGGACCGCTAACGATAGCGCCAGTAGCCTTAACAGCCTTCACAATCTTTTCAGCTGACTTATCAACCAACATGTGGTCATAAGACTTCAGCTTAATTCTAATTTTCTGACTCATAGTTTAATTTAATTATAAATGTATTAATAAAGAAGTCAGAGAAAAGCCGCTTAAGAGTCATTCGCTAAGCGGCTCTCCCTAACTTTAATATTCTTTACAGTAGTTCTGAGTGTCCGTGAACTTCCTCAAGAACAGCCTTAGCTATTGATGAAGAAACAGGTGAATGATGATCATACTCCATTGAAGAAGTAGCGCGACCTGAAGTGATTGTACGCAAAGCTGTTACATAACCGAACATTTCTGCCAATGGAACCATTGCTTTAACGATACGAGCACCACTACGAGCCTCATCCATACCCTGAACGAGACCACGACGCTTATTCAAGTCACCAATTACATCACCCATGTTCTCCTCAGGAGTTACAACCTCTACCTTCATGATAGGCTCCATAAGAACAGGACCTGCCTTAGGGCAAAGTACTTTGAATGCCTGATGAGCAACAAGTTCAAATGACAACTGGTCAGAGTCAACTGGGTGGAAACTACCATCAGTAAGAGTAACCTTAAGACCTGTCATTGGGAAACCACCAAGAACACCATTAGACAAACAATCAGCAAAACCTTTCTGTACAGATGGGATAAATTCCTTAGGAACGTTACCACCCTTTACATCATTTACGAATTGCAAATCACCTTCCTTATAGTCTTCATCCTTAGGACCGATAGTTACATCAATACAAGCGAACTTACCACGACCACCAGACTGCTTCTTATAAGTTTCACGGCTCTGTGCTGTGCGAGTAATAGCCTCCTTATAGTTAACCTGTGGCTTACCCTGATTACATTCAACTTTGAACTCACGCTTCAAACGGTCAATAATGATATCAAGGTGAAGCTCACCCATACCAGAAATGATAGTCTGACCGCTTTGCTCGTCTGTACGAACAGTAAATGTAGGATCCTCCTCAGCAAGTTTTGCAAGACCAGTATCCATCTTAGCGACGTCAGCCTGACTCTTTGGCTCAACAGCAACAGAGATCACAGTATCAGGGAATGTCATAGACTCAAGAACGATTGGATGAGCCTCATCACAAAGAGTATCACCAGTACGAATATCCTTGAAACCTACACCTGCGCCGATATCACCAGCGTCAATAGACTCCATTGGAATTTCCTGCTTAGAGTTCATCTGGAACAAACGGCTGATACGCTCACGCTTACCTGAGCGTGGATTGTATACGTATGAACCAGCAGCAATCTTACCTGAATAAACACGGAAGAATACTAGACGTCCCATAAATGGGTCTGTAGCAATCTTGAATGCAAGAGCTGAAGTTGGCTCATCTTCTGTTGGCTTACGACCTTCCTCTTCATCAGTATCAGGGTTTGTACCCATGATAGCCTCAGTATCAAGAGGAGAAGGCAAGAATGCGCAAATATAGTCAAGAAGTGGCTGTACACCCTTGTTCTTATAAGAAGAACCAAGAAGCATAGGAGTAAGCTCCATAGAGATAGTACCCTTACGGATAGCAGCAATCAACTTTTCAGCTGGAATATCCTTACCTTCAAGGTAAAGTTCCATAACCTCATCATCAAAATTAGCTGCATTCTCAACCATCTTGTCATGCCATTCATTAGCTTCGTCAACAAGTTCTGCAGGTATCTCTTCGATATCATACTCAGCACCCATTGTCTCATCATGCCATAGAATAGCCTTCATCATAATAAGGTCTACAACACCTTTGAAATTTTCTTCAGCACCGATAGGAATCTGTATTGCGCAAGGGTTTGCACCAAGGATATCCTTCATCTGACGAACAGTTTCATAGAAGTCTGCACCAGAACGGTCCATCTTATTAACATAACCAATACGAGGAACGTTATACTTGTCAGCCTGACGCCAAACAGTCTCTGACTGAGGCTGGACACCGTCAGCTGCAGAATATGTTGCAACAGCACCATCAAGTACACGAAGTGAACGCTCTACCTCAGCAGTAAAGTCAACGTGTCCCGGAGTATCAATCAAGTTGATCTTATATGAATTATTTTCGTAATTCCAGTTACAAGTGGTAGCAGCAGAAGTAATAGTTATACCACGCTCCTGCTCCTGAGCCATCCAGTCCATTGTAGCCGCACCATCATGAACCTCACCAATTTTATGAGTTTTACCAGTGTAAAACAAGATACGCTCAGACGTTGTAGTCTTACCCGCATCAATGTGAGCCATAATACCGATGTTACGAGTCAAATGTAAATCGCGATTTGCCATTTTCTTTTTACCTTTATATGATTAGAATCTAAAATGAGCGAATGCACGGTTAGCCTCAGCCATACGATGCATATCTTCCTTACGCTTGAAAGCACCACCCTGATTGTTGTAAGCATCCATGATCTCAGCAGCTAACTTTTCAGCCATTGACTTACCGCCACGCTTACGAGCAAACTGGATTAAGTTCTTCATAGAAATACTTTCCTTACGATCTGGACGTATTTCTGTAGGTACCTGGAATGTAGCACCACCAATACGGCGGCTTTTTACTTCTACCTGAGGAGTAATGTTATCAAGAGCCTGCTTCCATATTTCAAGAGCTGGTTTTTCTTCTTTAGACATCTTTTCCTTTACAGCATCAAGAGCCTTGTAGAAAATTTCATAAGATGTATTCTTCTTACCATCATACATCAAATGATTAACGAATTTAGAGACCTTCTGGTCATTGTAAACTGGATCTGGAAGGATCACACGTTTCTTTGGTTTTGCTTTTCTCATTTTGTTTGAAAAATAAATTCTGCTTGGGGCTGTTTCTTACCGTTCTTCAATACTCGCTCCCGAATATTTACTCAACCTGTTATTAACAATATCTCCAGCAAAACGGATAAAAAAATTCTTTAGTAATTCAGAATTACTTCTTAGCTGCCTTTGGACGCTTAGCACCATATTTTGAACGACGCTGAGTACGATTAGCAACACCTGCAGTATCAAGAGTACCACGAACGATGTGATAACGTACACCTGGAAGGTCCTTTACACGACCACCACGTACAAGAACGATAGAGTGCTCCTGAAGGTTGTGTCCTTCTCCAGGAATGTAAGAGTTAACTTCCTTCTGGTTTGTCAAACGTACACGTGCAACCTTACGCATTGCTGAATTAGGCTTCTTTGGTGTTGTTGTGTAAACACGAACACAAACACCGCGGCGCTGAGGACAGTTGTCCAAAGCTGGTGACTTGCTCTTATCAACAATCACCTTTCTGCCTTTTCTTACTAACTGTGAAATAGTAGGCATAATTTTACTTTTTAATTTATATATTTATTTTATTATTAACACGTTATGCGAAACGAGACATTAAAACATGCCCATTTCGGGCTGCAAAGGTACGAACAAAACTTTGAATTACCTAATTATATAGAATGCTAAAAGTCTATATCTTACTAAAATTAGCAAGATATAGACTTTATTAACATTTATTTTAATTTTGTAATAAATCTACGACTCTTTCTTAGGTAGTTCAAATGGAGCTACGATGCCAGATTGTTGCTCTGGTATCACTATTTTACCAAATTGTTGTTCGTATTTATACACATTTTCTTGCAAAGCCTGCAACAAACGCTTAGCATGCTCTGGGGCCATTATAACACGAGAGTTTATCTCAGGTTTAGGTAGACCAGGTAGGATACTAGCAAAGTCAAGAACAAAGTCTGAACTTGAATGTGTGATAAGTACGAGATTAGCATATACGCCTTTCGCTACTTCGGGCTTCAACTCTATTTGTATACCCGGATTCTGATTGTTATTATCTTCCATAACTATTAATATTCCAAAGGTTTATTATATAGACAAAGGTACATAAAATCTTTTGGTCACACAAGAAAATAAACAAAATAATTATATAAATCACGTCTTTGTATCCTCTGCTACATATATTATTTTAACATAAATCTATTTATTCCAAGTAGTACTATTTAATTCGGGTATTATCTCTAGATCTATTGCCTAATCTTCAACTTCACTCACAAACACAACAACTAAGTTATATCTACGGAATTGCAGAATTATCGAAACTAGAACCAGGACTCATATAGTTTCCTCCAACAAATGGGACTATCATAGCAACAAAGTACGTTCTAGATATGCAACCTTTACAAAGATGAAATTACAAACACTGTTCATATTATATATAATGTACGCGTGCATGCGCGCACGTAAAACTTTTCAAAATACTAGCGTCGAAATGACGACAGACTGATTATCAAAAACTTAGATGTAATTTTCTACAAAATCAAATGTCGCGTTTGCGCAATATTTTTTGAAAAATGAAATCAGCTTTTCTTCCACAATAATCATTTTACTAGCTAAAATCACATATTTGTGCACTGAAAAATCACCTCTTGATCATGCCTTATTTTCTATTTCATCGATAAAACACACAAAATAACAACATTTAGCCGACACTTATTTTTTGGGAAAAGATTTCTAACAGTCTGATATACAACGATTAGACGCTTAGACACTAGTATTTTAGAAAACTCTATGTGGAGATATTGTGCTCGCCAATCAATAGAAACAAGCAAAAAACAATAGAGTAAATCTTTATTCAACCATAAGTTGTGATGAAATCAAGTTTGTGCTATAGTTAAGAAGAACTCAACTATACCTAGTGTTCGGTGTTATAATCTTACATTTATATTTCTACAATATAAAGTCTACGTTTCTACGATCAAACGTTTTCATTCTTACGACATAAAGTTTGCGTTTCTACGATATAAAGTTTGCATTACTACGACATAAAGTTTGCGTTACTATATAGAAAAATGATTTAAATGATCATAGCGTACAGTATCATGATACAAAATCACTATGAAGGACTATTTATTTTATAATTCTATCATCAGAATACAAGTTCATTGCGTAGCCAACATTATAGCTATATCTAAACAAAGTCGTTGTCTAAAAACAAAATTCACATCAGCAATTAAATATATATATGTATGGTTGCATCGAACACGTAATATAATGCTCATATATTTATAAATAAAAAATAGGCGACAATAAATGCCGCCTATTCTTATATTATGTATATCGTAATTATTCTGTTACAACTCCGTGTTCAGCGAAATCAAGAACATTTTTACGATTAGCTTGCATGCGCTCATACTCTTCCTTAGAGCCCACTACTAGTTTATCCCATTGACGAAGTCCTGTACCAGCAGGTATCAAATGTCCACAAATAACATTTTCCTTCATACCCTCTAGCTTATCTTGCTTGCCACGAATAGCAGCCTCATTAAGAACCTTAGTAGTTTCCTGGAAAGAAGCGGCACTCATAAAGCTCTTAGTAGCAAGAGCGGCACGAGTAATACCCTGTAGAATCTGTGTAGATGTTGCTGGAACAGCGTCACGAACCTGTACAAGCTTCAAATCGCGGCGTTTCAAAGAAGAATTCTCGTCACGCAACTTACGAGCTGTAACAATCTGACCTGGTTTCATTATATCAGAATCACCAGCGTCTGTGACAACTTTCTTGCCCCAAATACGATCATTCTCTTCAGCAAAGTCAAGCTTGTCTGCCATTTCTTGCTCCAAGAATGATGTATCACCTGGATCATCAATGCGAACCTTACGCATCATCTGACGAACGATAATCTCAAAGTGCTTATCATTAATCTTCACACCCTGAAGACGATAAACGTCCTGTACCTCATTCACAATATATTCCTGTACTGCGGTTGGACCTTTAATAGCAAGGATATCACCTGGAGTGATAACACCATCAGAAAGAGGTGTTCCGGCACGAACAGCATCATGTTCCTGAACAAGAATCTGCTTAGACAATGATACTAAGTACTTCTTCTGATCACCAGTCTTTGATGTTACAATGATTTCACGGTTACCTCTCTTAACCTTACCCATTGTTACCTCACCATCAATTTCAGAAACGACAGCTGGGTTAGATGGATTACGAGCCTCGAACAATTCTGTTACACGAGGCAGACCACCAGTGATATCACCGGCACCACCTACTGCACGTGGAATCTTAACGATAGTTTCACCAGTACTTACTGTTGCACCGTCCTCAATAACAACGTGACCACCTACAGGGAAGTTGTATGTTCCAACAACATTGCCGTTAGTGTCAAGGATATCACATGTAGGAACCTTTGAACGATCCTTAGAATCTGTGATAATCTTTTCAGTCAAACCTGTTGTATCATCGGTTTCAGCATGGAAAGTGATACCTTCAATAACATCGTTGAATCTCAGTGTACCTGCATATTCTGTAACGATAACAGCATTGAATGGGTCCCATTTTGCAATTAGATCACCTTTCTTAACCAAGTCACCCTGACCAAAGTAAAGTGAAGAACCGTAAGGAACATTAAGAGTACTGAGTACAATATTAGTATTTGGATCAATAAAGCGAATCTCAGCAAGACGGCTTACAACCATTTTGCAATCCTTATCATCCTCGTTCTTGAACGGAACAGTACGGATTTCGTCAAATTCAACCTTAGAATCATTTTTAGCAACGATACTTGCATTGGCAGCAGCATTACCAGCGACACCACCGGCGTGGAATGTACGAAGAGTAAGCTGAGTTCCAGGCTCACCGATAGCCTGAGCAGCAATAACGCCGACAGCCTCACCTAACTGAACCATTCTTGCTGTAGCAAGGTTACGTCCGTAACACTTCATACATACACCATGCTTGCTTTCGCAAGTAAGAACTGAACGAATTTCAACCATTTCAATAGGAGACTCATCAATGATTTTAGCCTTAGCTTCATTGATTTCCTCACCTGCATGAACAATAACTTCTCCTGTTGTTGGAAGAATAATATCATGAACAGAAACACGTCCAAGAATACGCTCAGACAAAGTAGAGATAATTTCGTCACCATTCTTTAGTGCACGACACTCAAGACCACGAAGTGTACCACAATCATCCTCTGTTATAATAACGTCATGAGAAACGTCAACAAGACGACGAGTCAAGTATCCAGCATCGGCAGTCTTCATAGCGGTATCAGCAAGACCCTTACGAGCACCGTGTGAAGAAATGAAATACTCCAACACTGACATACCCTCCTTAAAGTTAGAAAGGATAGGGTTTTCAATAATTTGCTGACCTTCAGCACCAGCCTTCTGAGGCTTAGCCATAAGACCACGCATACCTGAAAGCTGCTTAATCTGATCTTTAGAACCACGGGCTCCTGAATCAAGCATCATATATACAGCATTGAAACCCTGATCGGCCTCAGTCATCTCTTTCATCAAGACATTACCAAGGTCATTATTTACGTGAGTCCATGCATCAATAACCTGATTATAACGCTCAGTATCGGTGATGAAACCCATTTCATAGTTTGCCTTTATCTGATCAACTTCTTCCTGACCCTTTCCTACGATGTCAGCCTTCTCTACTGGTATGATGATATCATCCAAGTTAAATGAAAGACCAGCAACATAAGACATACGGTAACCCAAGTTCTTAATACCATCAAGGAAAGAACAAGCGCGAGCCATACCTACAGCCTTGATAACATCAGAAATAATACCACGAAGTGTTTTCTTTGAAATAATATCATTAAAGAATCCTACTTCATCAGGAATTATCTGGTTAACAATAACACGTCCAACAGAAGTTTCAACCATATGACGAACAGGCTTGCCATCAACAACATCATCAACAATACAGTTAACACGTGCATGAAGTTCGCAACGTCCCTCATTATTGGCAATCATAGCCTCTTCTGGTCCGTAGAAATTAAGTCCCTCTCCCTTAGCACCTGGGCGTATCTTTGTGATATAATACAAACCCAGCACCATATCCTGTGAAGGCACTGTGATAGGCGCACCATTGGCAGGGTTAAGGATGTTATGGCTTTGCAACATCAAGATCTGAGCCTCAAGTACAGCCTCATTGCTTAATGGAAGATGGACAGCCATCTGGTCACCATCAAAGTCGGCGTTGAAAGCAGTACATGCAAGTGGATGAAGCTGGATAGCCTTACCCTCAATAAGTTTTGGCTGGAAAGCTTGAATACCAAGACGGTGAAGTGTCGGCGCACGGTTAAGCATTACAGGGTGTCCCTTCATTACATTCTCAAGGATATCCCAGATAACCGGTTCACGACGATCAACGATTTTCTTAGCACTCTTTACAGTCTTTACAATACCACGCTCAATGAGCTTACGTATAATAAATGGCTTATATAGTTCAGCTGCCATTAATTTTGGAAGACCGCACTCACCCATTTTAAGCTCTGGACCTACAACGATTACAGAACGTGCAGAATAGTCAACACGTTTTCCAAGTAAGTTCTGGCGGAAACGTCCCTGCTTACCTTTCAAAGAATCAGAAAGAGATTTCAAAGGACGATTACTTTCACTCTTAACCGCAGAAGACTTACGTGAATTATCGAACAATGAATCGACTGCCTCTTGAAGCATACGCTTCTCATTACGCAAGATAACCTCAGGAGCCTTAATTTCCATAAGTCTCTTAAGACGATTATTACGTATGATAACACGACGATAAAGGTCGTTAAGGTCAGATGTAGCAAATCTACCACCATCAAGTGGTACAAGTGGACGCAACTCTGGAGGAGTTACAGGGATAATCTTCATGATCATCCACTCTGGCTTATTGACATCTTTTGATGCGCGGAAGGCCTCTACAACCTGAAGACGCTTCAAAGCTTCAGTCTTACGCTGCTGGCTACCATCATTGTTAGCACGGTCGCGTAGTTCATAGCTTAAACCATCTAGATCAATATTAACCAACAAGTCGTAAATTGCCTCAGCACCCATTTTAGCGATAAACTTATTTGGGTCGCTGTCATCAAGATAGTCATTATTTGGATCGATTCTGTTATCAAGAATATCAAGATATTCATCTTCAGTAAGAAGATCCATCTTGTGAGAACCATTCAGTTCCATTCCATCTGCATCCTTCTTTCCTTCCATGGCACCAGCCTTGATGACGATATACTTTTCATAGTATACGACAGCATCTAGTTTCTTTGTAGGAAGTCCCAACAGATAACCAATCTTGTTAGGTAAAGAGCGGAAATACCAGATATGAGCAACAGGGACAACAAGTTCAATATGTCCAGAACGCTCACGACGAACCTTCTTTTCAGTTACCTCTACACCGCATCGGTCACATACAATACCTTTATAACGAATACGCTTATACTTACCGCAGGCACATTCATAATCACGGGTAGGACCGAAAATGCGCTCACAGAATAGACCGTCACGTTCAGGCTTATATGTGCGATAATTAATGGTTTCAGGTTTTGTAACCTCGCCATACGAATTTTCCAGTATCTCCTCAGGTGAGGCAAGACCTATAGTAATCTTCGTAAAATTATTTTTAACTTTTGTATCTTTCTTAAAAGCCATATTTATCTTTTGATTAGGGTGTTCACATTAATCGAGTTTGATACTTAAACCAAGACCACGGAGTTCGTGTAGTAACACGTTCAGTGACTCAGGAATACCAGGAGTTGGCATTGGATCTCCCTTGACAATAGCCTCGTAAGCCTTGCTACGACCAACAGTGTCATCAGACTTAAGAGTAAGGATCTCCTGAAGAACATGGCTAGCACCGAATGCCTCAATAGCCCAAACCTCCATTTCTCCAAAACGCTGACCTCCGAACTGAGCCTTACCACCAAGTGGCTGCTGAGTAATGAGAGAGTAAGGACCGATAGAACGAGCATGCATCTTATCCTCAACCATGTGTCCGAGTTTCAAGAAGTAAGTTACACCTACAGTAGCAGGCTGGTCAAACTTCTCACCGGTTTCACCGTCATAAAGATATGTAGAACATAGATTTGGCAGTCCAGCCTTGTCTGTCCATTCCTTCAAGTCGGCAAGTTTAGCACCATCAAAGATAGGAGTAGCAAACTTGCATCCCAACTTTTGTCCAGCAGCACCGAGGATAGCCTCGAATATCTGTCCCAAGTTCATACGAGAAGGCACACCCATTGGGTTAAGTACCAAGTCAACAGGACGTCCGTCTGCCATAAATGGCATATCCTCAGTACGAACAACCTTAGAAACGATACCCTTGTTACCATGTCGACCGGCAAGTTTATCACCTACCTGAATCTTACGTTTCTTAGCAACATAAACCTTAGCCATCTGAAGAATACCAGAAGGAAGTTCATCACCAATAGATATAGCGAACTTCTTACGTTTCATCTCAGCATCAAGAAGTTTATACTTACGTATATAGTTCATGATAAGCATCTGAACCAAACCATTTGTATGTTCGTCTTCAGTCCAGTTGTTGCTTTGGATGCCATCATACTCAAGATTCTTAAGTGCAGTCTTAGTGAACTTACTACCCTTAGTAATGATTTCAGCATCAGTATAATCTTTAACTCCCTGACAAACCTTACCTTCAGTAAGAGTCATCAACTTGTCAACAAGAATATCCTTTAAGTCATCATTCTTTGCCTCATACTCTTCATCAATCTTTGCAAGGATAACTTTATCCTGCTTCTTTGAGTCACGAGTCTTAACGGCACGAGAGAACAATTTTTTATCAATAACGACACCGCTCAATGATGGATTAGCTTTCAATGAAGAATCCTTAACATCACCAGCCTTGTCACCGAATATAGCACGAAGCAACTTCTCTTCTGGAGAAGGATCACTCTCACCCTTAGGTGAAATCTTACCAATAAGGATATCGCCTGGTTCTACACGAGCACCAACACGAATAACACCATTATCATCAAGATCCTTAGTAGCCTCTTCGCTTACATTAGGAATATCTGAAGTGAATTCCTCAACACCACGCTTTGTCTCACGCACGTCAAGAGAATATTCATCAACATGTACTGAAGTTAATACGTCATCACGAACCATGCGCTCAGAAATAACAACAGCATCCTCATAGTTATATCCCTTCCAAGGAATATAAGCAACAAGTAAGTTGCGACCTAGAGCAAGTTCACCATTTTCTGTTGCATAACCTTCTGTAAGAATATCACCAGCTTTAACACGCTGACCCTTGCTACAAATAGGACGAAGGTCAATAGTCATATTCTGGTTAGTACGACGGAACTTAGGAATACGATATTCCTTAAGAACTGGTTCGAAGCTAACAAATTCTTCTTCTTCTGTACGATCGTAAAGAATACGAATCGTTGTAGCGTCTACATATTCAATAACACCATCACCCTCTGCAGTAATCATAGTACGAGAATCTTCGCAAACCTGCTTTTCAAGACCTGTACCTACGATAGGAGCATCATTGTGGATAAGTGGAACTGCCTGACGCATCATGTTACAACCCATCAAAGCACGGTGACCGTCATCATGCTCCAAGAATGGAATAAGTGATGCAGAAACAGAAGCAATCTGCTGTGGAGAAACATCAACCAAGTCTACCTCATCTGGTGAAACTACTGGATAGTCGGCATCCTGACGACACTTAACTGAATCCTTTATAAATGTTCCATCAACAGTTAAAGGTGCATTACCCTGACCGATGATCTTTTCTTCTTCTTCCTCAGCTGTCAGATAAATAACATCTTCATTCTTCATATCAACCTTAGAATCTGTTACAGTTCTATAAGGAGTGATAATAAAACCAAGATCATTTATCTTTGCATAAATACACAAAGAAGAAATAAGTCCAATGTTAGGTCCTTCAGGACTCTCAATAGGACAAAGACGACCATAGTGAGTATAGTGAACATCACGAACCTCGAATCCGGCACGTTCACGAGACAAACCACCAGGACCTAAGGCTGACAAACGACGCTTGTGAGTAACCTCGGCAAGTGGGTTAGTCTGATCCATAAACTGGCTCAGAGGGTTTGTTCCGAAGAACGAATTTATAACACTTGAAATTGTCTTTGCGTTAATCAAGTCAGTAGGAGTGAACACCTCGTTGTCACGTACATTCATACGTTCACGTATAGTGCGGCTCATACGAGCAAGACCGATAGCAAACTGATTAGCTAATTGCTCACCAACAGTGCGTACACGACGGTTACTCAAGTGGTCAATATCATCAACAGTTGCGTTAGAATTAACCAACTGGATAAGATACTTGATAATCTCAATAATATCATCCTTAGTCAAGACACGTGTATCCATGTCTGTAGTAAGACCAAGTTTTTTGTTTATACGGTAACGACCTACTTCACCAAGATCATAACGCTTGTCAGAGAAGAACAAGTTCTGGAATACTTCACGAGCACTTGCATCATCAGCAGGATCAGCATTACGCAACTGGCGATAGATATAATTAACAGCTTCCTTTTCAGAGTTGCTAGGGTCTTTTGCCAATGTATTAAAGATGATAGTAAACTTGTTAGCAGCCTCCTCATCCTTGTGAAGCAAGATAGAAGAAGTTCCACTCTCAAGAATCTCATCAATATTATCCTCAGTAAGTTCTGTTTCGCGCTCCATGATAACCTCATTACGCTCGATAGAAACAACCTCACCCGTATCCTCATCAACGAAGTCCTCGTTCCAGCTCTTCAAGACACGTGCCGCAAGTTTGCGACCAATTGCAGCCTTGATATTTTTCTTGTTAACCTTAACTTCCTCGGCAAGATCAAATATTTTCAGGATATCCTTATCCTGCTCATATCCCATTGCGCGGAGAAGAGTTGTAACAGGTAATTTCTTCTTACGATCAATATAAGCATACATGACATTATTAATGTCAGTTGCAAATTCAATCCATGATCCCTTGAAAGGAATGATGCGGGCACTGTAAAGAACAGTACCATTAGCATGCACACCCTGCCCAAAGAATACACCAGGAGAACGATGTAACTGTGAAACAACAACACGTTCAGCACCATTGATTACAAAAGTACCATTCTGTGTCATGTATGGGATAGTACCCAAGAAAACATCCTGGATAAAAGTACCAAAATCCTCATGATCAGGATCAGTACAGTACAGCTTCATCTTAGCCTTCAAAGGTACACTATATGTAAGACCACGCTCAAGACACTCATCAATAGAATATCTAGGCGGATCAATAAAGTAATCCAAGAACTCAAGAACGAAATTATTACGCGTGTCGGTTATAGGGAAGTTTTCAGCGAAAACTTTATATAGACCGTCATTCTTGCGTTCCTCAGGCGGAGTGTCCAACTGTAAGAAGTCGCGGAAAGACTTCAACTGCACATCGAGAAAATCCGGATATGGTAGCGGATTATGCACGCTGGCAAAATTTACTCTGTTATCAACAACTTTTGTCATAAAGTAATATTTAATTGGCCCTACCGGGCTATAAGCTTTATCAGCCTAATAAGGCTAATTATGTATAAAAGACACAAAAAGGTTAGGACCAACCTACTTGGAAGATCCTAACCGTATTCTTAATGAAAAATGTAATTCTGAATTACTTCAGCTCTACCTTAGCACCAGCCTCTTCGATAACCTTCTTAAGGTTCTCAGCCTCGTCCTTAGCAACGCCTTCCTTAACAGTAGCAGGAGCACCGTCTACGATGTCCTTAGCTTCCTTAAGACCTAGGCCACAAGCCTCTTTAACAGCCTTTACAACCTGGAGCTTTGTAGCACCAACCTCAACGAGAACTACGTCGAAAGAGCTCTTCTCCTCAGCTGCAGCTGCACCACCAGCAGCAGGACCAGCAGCTACAGCAACAGCTGCAGCAGCAGGCTCAATACCATACTCGTCCTTCAGGACTGTTGCCAACTCATTTACTTCCTTAACAGTAAGATTTACTAATTCTTCTGCAATAGCTTTAACGTCTGCCATTTTATTCTAAAATTTTAATTGTTCTTGTTAAAAATAATATTTTTGACTCTAATAATTGAATATCTGTTCAATCAGAATTATTCAGGACGCTCGCCTAAAGTCGTAAGCACACCATGGATGGTGTTTGCGCCTGACTGAAGAGCTGAAACAACGTTCTTTGCAGGAGACTGCAACAGAGAAATAATCTCTGCGATAACTTCGTTCTTGCTCTTAAGAGCTGCAAGCTCAGGGAGTTTATCAGCACCAACATAGATGCTTTCCTCAACATAAGCAGCCTTGAGTGCAGGAATTTCTTCCTTTTCGTATTCCTTAAGCAACTTAGCAGGAACATTTGCTGTATTTGTAAACATTACAGCAGTAGTACCCTTAAGTGCTACATACATAGGCTCAAAATCAACATCTGAAGCCTCGAAAGCCTTATGAAGAAGAGTATTCTTCACAACGACCATCTTAATTTCACTCTTGAAGCACTTGCGACGGAGATTACTTGTAGCCTCAGCATTCAATCCAGTAACATCTACCAAATAGAAGTGAGGGAACTCACTCAACATCTTACCAAGTTCAACAATAATAGTATCTTTTACTTCTTTCTTCATTGTACAAAACTTTTAGAGTGATTCAACTGATTTAGGATCAATTTTGATACCCTTACTCATAGTGCTAGAAATAAAGATACTCTTAATATATGTACCTTTAGCAGCAGCAGGTTTCAATTTGATAACAGTGAGGATAAATTCCTTAGCATTACCATAAATCTGCTCAGCAGTCATATTAACCTTACCGATAGAAGTATGGATAATACCAGCCTTGTCTACCTTAAAGTCTATCTTACCTTGCTTTACTTCTTTTACTGCCTTAGCAACGTCCATAGTTACAGTGCCACTCTTAGGGTTTGGCATCAAGCCACGAGGACCAAGGATACGTCCGATAGGTCCGATTTTACCCATACAAGAAGGCATAGTAATGATAACATCAATGTCTGTCCAACCACCTTTGATTTTCTCGACATATTCATCAAGACCAACATAGTCAGCACCAGCTTCCTTAGCGGCAGCTTCCTGATCAGGAGTACAGAGAGCAAGCACACGTGTAGTCTTACCAGTTCCGTTTGGCAGTGAAACAACACCGCGAACCATCTGATTAGCCTTACGTGGGTCTACACCCAGACGTACATCAATATCCAGAGACGCATCAAACTTTGTTGTGGTAATTTCCTTAACAAGTTCTGAAGCTTCTTTCAATGTGTATGCCTTCCCTGCTTCAACCTTTTCAGCTACTGATTTTTGATTTTTTGTCAGTTTACTCATTTTTTTAATTGAAGTTATAAATTATTCACCAGGGAAGTCCCCTTTTACAGTAATACCCATACTACGAGCAGTACCAGCAATCAGCTTCATAGCAGATTCAACTGTGAAACAGTTGAGGTCTGTCATCTTGTCTTCAGCAATACCCTTAATCTGATCCCAAGTTACAGAAGCAACTTTTTGACGATTAGGTTGTGAAGAAGCAGTCTTAATCTTGGCAATCTCTTTCAGCTGAACAGCTGCAGGAGGAGTCTTGATTATGAAGCTAAATGACTTATCTGTATAGTAAGTGATAACAACAGGTAGGATCTTACCTGCCTTATCCTGGGTACGGGCGTTAAACTCCTTGCAGAATCCCATTATGTTAATACCCTTTGAGCCCAATGCAGGACCTACTGGAGGTGAAGGATTTGCAGCGCCACCCTTAATCTGTAATTTGATTAAACCAGCAACTTCTTTAGCCATTTTTTTGTTAATATTAAAAAATTAAATTTGTATAAAAGTAGGTTAACTTCCGTAACGAGGACTAACCTTCCTTTTCAACTTGCATAAAACCGAGTTCTAGCGGAGTCTTACGTCCGAAGATCTTAACCATCACTTTCAGTTTGTGCTTTTCTGGATTTACCTCTTCGATAACTCCACTAAAGCCACTGAATGGACCATCTGTAACCTTAACCATTTCGTCAACAGTATAAGGGATATCAATATTATCCTCTATTTCTGTAACCTCGGCAGTACCGAGCATGCGGTTAATTTCAGACTGTGGTACGGGTGAAGGTTCATCTAATCCTCCAAGGAAACCTAAACAGTTAGGGATAAAACGCAAAGTATGCGCAACATCACCAACAAGTTTAGCCTCAACAAAGATATAGCCAGGGAGAGAAATTTTCTCCTTCACTACTCTTTTGCCATTACACAAGGAAGCATGCTTCTCTGTTGGTATTAAAACCTGAGAGACATGCGTACTGAGCAACTCGTTGTGTTTCATTTCGGCTTCAATGTATTCTTTCAACTTAGCCTCTTTTCCACTTACAGCGCGAAGCACATACCATTTATTTCCTGTTTCAGCCATTTCCTAAAAAAAATTAATTTGGATAGATTGCACTCATCACAAACCTAAACACACTGTCCATTGCGAACACCACAATAGCAATGACAAGGGAAGCAGATAATACAACCATTGCACTGTGAGTAAGTTCGGCACGTGTCGGCCAAGTAGTTTTATGCGCAAGCTCGTCATAGCAAGCCTTGCAATAATTTACTATCTTTTTAAACATATTATCTTCTTATTAGCACGGGAAGCAGGACTTGAACCCACGACCCTCGGTTTTGGAGACCGATGCTCTACCAACTGAGCTATTCCCGTAGATGAGGTTCCCGACGAAGCGGGAACTTCATTTTATTTTTGAGTTACGAATTAGTCTTCGAAAACCTCTGTAATCTGACCTGAACCTACTGTGCGGCCACCTTCACGGATAGCGAAACGAAGTCCTGGGTTGATTGCGACAGCGTAGATAAGCTCTACATTGATCTCAACGTTATCACCAGGCATTACCATTTCAACTCCCTCTGGAAGAGTGATTTCACCAGTACAGTCCATAGTACGAAGATAGAACTGAGGACGATACTTGTTTCCGAATGGAGTATGACGACCACCTTCTTCTTTCTTCAATACATAGATAGAAGCCTTGAACTTCTTGAAAGGTTTGATCTGACCTGGATGGCAAAGAACCATACCACGCTTGATTTCAGCCTTATCAATACCACGAAGAAGCAAACCAACGTTATCACCGGCCATACCTTCGTCAAGAATCTTACGGAACATTTCAACGCCAGTTACAACTGACTTCTTATCTTCACCAAGACCTAATAGTTCAACTTCATCACCAACATGGATAATACCTGTTTCGATACGACCTGTAGCAACAGTACCACGACCTGTGATTGAGAATACATCCTCAACTGGCATCAAGAATGGCTTATCTGTAGCACGAGGAGGCTCCTGGATCCACTCATCAACTGTGTTCATGAGTTCCATTACCTTATTAACCCACTTTTCAACACCGTTCAAAGCACCAAGTGCAGAACCGCGAATAATAGGAGTATCTTCTTCGAAATCATACTGTTCAAGGATTTCATGAACTTCCATTTCTACAAGTTCAAGCATTTCCTCGTCCTCAACCATATCACACTTGTTCAAGAATACAACAAGACGTGGTACGTTTACCTGACGAGCGAGCAATACGTGCTCACGAGTCTGAGGCATAGGACCATCAGTAGCAGCTACAACCAAGATAGCACCATCCATCTGAGCAGCACCAGTAACCATGTTCTTCACATAATCGGCGTGTCCCGGACAGTCTACGTGAGCGTAGTGACGCTTAGCTGTCTCATACTCAATGTGCGCTGTATTAATAGTAATACCACGCTCTTTCTCCTCAGGAGCATTATCAATCTGATCGAAAGACTTAATTTCTTCAGAACCAAATCCTGCCTCTGAAAGGACCTTAGAAATGGCAGCTGTCAAAGTAGTCTTACCGTGGTCTACGTGACCAATTGTACCAATGTTAACATGCGGCTTGGTACGCTGGAATGTCTCTTTAGCCATAGCTTATTGTTTTATTTATATAAATGAATATCTTTTAATATTTTGTTTTTCTTCAGTTACCAAAAGAAGTAAAACTGAAGTAGAGCTGTAACTGAGAGTTGAACTCAGGACCTCTTCCTTACCAAGGAAGTGCTCTACCACTGAGCTATTACAGCATCAGTTAGAGCGGAAAACGGGGCTCAAACCCGCGACCCCCAGCTTGGAAGGCTAGTGCTCTATCAACTGAGCTATTTCCGCAAAACTTCTACTGAGTGGGTGGTGATGGATTCGAACCACCGTAGGCATAGCCAGCAGATTTACAGTCTGCCCCATTTGGCCACTCTGGTAACCACCCTTGTTTTATCAACACATAGCAGGAGTTTCAATCCTTAAGTGAGCCTCTTGTCGGATTCGAACCAACGACCCCGAGATTACAAATCACGTGCTCTGGCCAACTGAGCTAAAGAGGCAAGTATCCCTACAGCCGCTAGGCGGCATCGTTTTAGGGGCATGCTGTAAAACGGCTGCAAAGATACGACTTATTTTCTAATCGCCAAAACTTTTTCAAGTTTTTTTTTAACGATTGCGAGTTTTTTCTTTAAATTTAGCCAACTGAACCTTCATTGAATCTACAGTCTGGTCAATACCTTCCTCAAAAGTATCGCAAGTCTTCCCAGCATATAGCGAGAGCCCCGGACCAGTAACCGTTAGAGACGTTTCTTTATTCAATGCAGCAGCAGGCTTGACAACTTTTAATTGCACCTCTACTTTCTGTATATCTTCGTATGTTTTTTCCAACTTGGCAACTTTCTTTTCGATAAGCGCCTGTAATTTCTCGGTAGCGTCGAAGTGAATCGACTGAATTTTAATGTCCATAGTTACCTCCGCTTTTAAAGGTTAAGCCCTTGGGTGGGCGTTAGAATATTCACGTTTCAACTGCTCAAATGTTGTATGGGTATATACTTCTGTCGTTGACAGACTTTCATGCCCCAGCAGTTTTTTCACACTTTCTAATCCGGCATCGTGATTAAGCATTGCCGTTGCGAACGTATGTCTCAATACGTGCGGCGTGCGTTTTTTAAGCGTGCATACCTTTGTGAGGTTTCGCCTTACCTCGTTTCTCACTTGATTTTGGTTCATTCTGAAGCCGTCTTCTGTAAGAAACAGAGCCTGCGACTTTTTGTTTATGCGATTATCACGCATGTTCATATAGTCATGCAGAGTGGAGTTCAATTCATCACCAAAAGGTATTATGCGCTGTTTGTTTCTCTTTCCGGTAACCTTTATCTGTAGATTTACAAAATCGACAGCTACATCATCCAACCCAACCAACTCCGATAAACGGATTCCTGTTTCATAAAATGTCATTATTATAGTACGTGCGCACACGTCCTTATAACTATCATTCCAAAAATCTGGTTCAAGCAGCTTATTCATCTCAGATTCTTTAAGAAACTGCGGTAATGGCTTACTTTTCTTTGGCCCCACGATTCCGTGAGCCGGGTCTTCAGTTACTAGATGTCTTGAAAGAGCAAAACGATAAAAGGAACGCAAAGCGCTCAACCTTCTATTGATTGAAGCTGCATTGTTTCCCTTATCCATCATACTCTCCATCCAGTCACGGATGACATCTGAGTCTATTGACTCCCAAGAGAGATGATCATTAAAATTTTCGAAAAACTTTTCAAAGGCCTTTAGGTCTTCTCCATAGTTTTTTACCGTCATGTCCGAGCGATTACGCTCAAACTTCAAGTAGTTCAAAAAATTTTCTATCATCACAAACGCTGCTTTATCATTTATCTTTACGGCAACGAATTTACGAAATAAAATTCAAACCACCAAATTTTTTAACGAGTTTTTATTCCTCGTTATTACGCAACTGCTGTACGTAGATGGCATGTTCCATCTTGAGTCTCTTCAAAACAGAAGGCTTGTTATACTGCTGACGAGCACGAAGCTCCTTAACAACACCTGTCTTTTCGAATTTTCTCTTGAACTTCTTGAGAGATCTCTCAATGTTCTCACCATCTTTTACTGGTACAATAATCATGTTTTTTGTTTTTAATTTATTTATAATTATATTACCACTGCGGACTAATCCACAATAAGCGGGTGCAAAATTACATCTTATTTACGAATAAAGCAAGCTTTTAATTGATTTTTTAACCAAAACCTATCAAAATAGCTCTAAATTTCCTTTGTAGCGTCTATCAGCCATCGTTTTTCACTATCATCAAGATAGGGTAACAGTTTGTCACACACCATTTTATGATAACAGTTCAACCATTCTTTTTCTTCTTCCAAAAGCATATCTTTTACTATCGGAAGTGTATCTATAGGGCACAGAGTTAGAGGTTCCATTTGCAAGAATTTCCCAAAGTTTGTTTCTACATATTTTTTTATGAGAAGCGTATTTTCTATTCTCACTCCAAACTTACCTTCCAGATATAATCCAGGTTCATCGGTAACAGTCATTCCATCATGCAAAGGAGTACTCATATATTCCATTCTTATTTGATGAGGTCCCTCATGAACACATAGATAACTACCTACTCCATGGCCAGTACCATGCAAGAAGTTCATTCCTTCACGCCACATAGCCTCTCTTGCCAAAGCGTCAAGTTGAGTGCCACATGCACCATCAGGAAATTTAGCCAATTCCAACTGAATATGTCCCTTTAACACAAGCGTATATACTTTCTTCTGTTCATCAGTCAATGGACCGAGTGCGATCGTACGTGTTATATCTGTAGTTCCATCTTGATATTGTGCTCCACTATCTATAAGCACCAATCCATGAGGCTCTACAGGAATATCTGTTTCTTTCGTGGCCTCATAATGAACGATTGCACCATGTTTTTCATATCCCACGATAGTATCAAATGAGATATCCTTAAATAGTTTTTGCTCAGCACGTAGCCCCGTCAGCTTTCTATCCAAAGACATTTCTGTTTCACCGCCTGCCTGTACTGCAGGTTTCAACCATTTAAGGAATTTAACCATGGCCACACCATCTCTGAGCATTGCACTATGAAATCCGTCTATCTCTGCAGCATTCTTTTGTGCCTTCATCGTTGGTACTGGAGATTTAGCAAATACCACTTTCGTTTTTTCCCTATCTACAAGTGACACAACAAAACTGTTAGTCTCATCAGGATCAAGAAGAATATTATAGGCAAAATAATCACGTTTAAGATACGCTGTCAAATCATCATATCCAAGCACTTTTATATTTTGGTCTTGAAGATATTCCTCAACAACACCAGTCAGCTTATCCTTATTTATAAATAATGTTGTATCAGATTCCTCTATCAGCAAATAAGATACAAACACAGGATTACAATGAACATCCGTACCACGCAAGTTTAATATCCATGCAATATCATCAAGAGCTGAAACCAACATGCCATCACAGTGCAACTTACGCAATTTATCTTTTATCCTTGAAATCTTACTAATCGTATTTTCACCTGCATACTCCAATGGTTGTAAAACTACTTTATCATCAGGTATTGAAGGACGATCTTTCCAAATAAATTTCAAAGGATCAAAGTTCAACCGTAATGTAATGCCTCCTTCATGGCGAAGGTCTGCAACAAGATTTTCAACAAAAGAATAAGAGTTAACCGTTCCGTCAATACCCACCTCGCCATCTCCATCAAGTTGTTGTCCAATCCATTCTGCCACAGTTGGCGTATCAGGCATTTTCAACCTCATAAGTTGGAATTCTGTACCCGAGAGTTGTTTCTCTGCGGCAAGAAAATAACGTGAATCTGTCCACAAAGCTGCGCCATTCATGGTTACCACAGCTATACCCGCAGATCCATCAAAACCAGAAATCCACTCACGCGATTTCCAATGGTCAGCCACATACTCACTATTATGAGCATCAGTACTTGGGAATATAAAAGCGCCCAGATTTTCTCTCTTCATTACCTCTCTTAAAGCGGCAACACGTTCGTTTATTGTCATAAATATATTATTTTTGCTAAATAGACATTACAAAGATAAAGTTTTTAAGAATTAACAACAAATTTAATGGCAAATAAATAACCGAAATATGTTATTTTTTAGTAACTTTGCGGTCGCATGAAAGGAATGAGAGATTTCTAAAACATTAAATAAAATTGTAGTTATGGAATTTTTAACTAATGACAAACTTTTGATCGTCGGCGCTGCCGGTATGATCGGTTCTAACATGGTTCAAACAGCTCTTATGCTGGGTCTTACACCAAACATCACTCTTTATGATGTATTTTCAGCTGAAGGTGTTGCTGAAGAAATGCGCCAGTGCGGTTTCGACGAGGCTAACATCGTTTCAACAACAGATCCTAAAGAGGCTTTCACAAATGCTAAATACATCATTTCTTCAGGTGGTGCTCCACGTAAAGAGGGTATGACACGTGAAGATTTGCTCGCAGGCAACTCTAAGGCTGCTCAGGAACTTGGTGAGAACATCAAGAAGTTCTGTCCTAACGCTAATTTCTGCGTTGTTATCTTCAACCCAGCTGATATCACTGGTCTTGTAACACTTGTACATTCAGGTTTGAAGCCAAATCAGGTTGCAACACTTGCTGCTCTTGATTCAACACGTCTTAAGGGCGCTCTTGCTAAACACTTCGGTGTTAGTCAGGCTGTTGTTGAGAACGCTTACACATATGGTGGTCATGGTGAGAAGATGGCAGTATTCGCATCTCCTACAACTATTGACGGCGTTAAGTTGGTTGACGTTATCGCTGGTAAGGCTACTGTTAACGGTAAGGGTCTTACTTCAGAGGAATGGGCACAGATGCAGAAAGAAGTTACACAGGGTGGTGCTAAGATTATCGAGCTTCGCCGTCGTAGTTCTTTCCAGAGCCCAGCTTACCTTGCAGTTAAGATGATTGAAGCTGCTATGGGTGGTGAGGAATTCAACTATCCTGCAGGTACATACGCTGACACAGCTCGCTACAACCACGTTATGATGGCTATGCCTACACGTGTAACAAGCGATGGTGTTTACACTAAGCCAGTTATCGGTTCAGCTGACGAGATTGCAACTCTTGACGCTAGCTACGATCACCTTCAGAAGATGCGTGACCAAGTTATCGAGATGGGTGCTCTTCCAGCAGTTGCTGAATGGAACAAGCTTAACGCTAACTTGTAAAAAAGCTTTTTCACTAAACTCTTATTCTATATAAGATTACAAAGTGAATATTATACAAAGCAGACTGACAATAATATTTTGTCAGTCTGCTTTTTTTATTGCTGCATAAGAAGCATTACCCCATACACTATTTATAGTTACGCAACTACGGTTCCAACTGAAGCCCTTTAAATAAAAGGAAACCTATTTTAGCTGCACTAAGCTACGTTCTAGCTACGCCATAAACAAGCGTTACTATAATGAAAAGAATAATTGAAGAAGAGCCACAAGATACATCATTCTCATCGATAAATCTACATTCTATGATAATTGACAAAAGATTAACAATCTTACAGGACTGTAGTATTTTTCCTCCAAACAATAGTGGTAACAAAACGAAAAAGGCGAACCATTACGACTCACCTTCCTGCTAATTTCAACTAACAATTAAAATCTAGTTATTTTAATTAATAGCCTTGTCTATTTATTCTCTTCGCCTTTCGCAATCTTAGGATGTCGAAGATTTTCTCCCATATTGGTGTATATTGAAGCCTCCGCTATATTTGTAGCATGATCGGCAATACGCTCTATGTTAGATATAATTCCATTTAGATTTATAAAGGTAAAGAGCAGATGACGAGTTTCTTCCGAATAATGACTATTCTTGATGGTATCCTTAATTAGTTTGTGATTAATATCATCTACCACATCATCGTTTTTGATAGTCCAGACAGCTGCATCATTGTCATCGTTAACAAAAGCTGAGACAGACCTTTTTACCATCAATATACTTGAGGCCATCATATTTGATAGCACTGGCAGCATATGTTCAAAAACAGTTTTGTCTTCAATACGAGACAAGAATTTGTCTATATTCTTAACCTGATCACCAATACGTTCGAGATTTGAAATCATCTGGTAAGCAGACATTATTTTACGAATATCAGATGCTACAGGATTCTGCAATGCAATAATATCTATGATTTCATTGCCAAGACTTATCTCATAACCATCTATACGATTTTCATTCTGTTCTATTTCCTGTTGAATTTCTGTCGGAATATTAGTGGTACCGTCAACTAGCAACTTATTCACGATTTCCAACTGGCGCATTACCAATTCCACCATTTCGTTGAAATGGCTCAATAAAGAATGTAATGCATTGTCTTTTGTTATTGCCATAATTTCATTTTTTTATGCACGAAGCAATTTATAATCAATAAAACTTTATCCAAACTTACCTGTAAGATATGCCTCTGTACGTGGATCTGTTGGTGTTGTAAACATTTTCTTCGTATTGTCGTATTCCACCAATTCACCAAGATACATAAACATAGACCTGTCTGAAATGCGGGCAGCCTGAGACATATTATGAGTCACCATTATAATGGTATAATCTTTTTTCAACTCAACGAGCAAATCTTCGATCTTTGAAGTTGATATAGGGTCTAAGGCTGAAGTAGGCTCATCTAGTAATATCACTTTTGGACGAAAGGCGATGGTGCGAGCGAGACATAGTCTCTGTTGCTGACCGCCCGACAAGAAGTTACCTTTACTATGCAATGTATCTTTCACCTCATCCCACAAAGCAACATCACGCAATGATTTTTCTACGATTTCATCACGCTCTTGCTTTTTCATACGGATTCCATTAAGACGGTAGCCTGCAATTACATTATCGTATATACTTAGAGTTGGGAATGGATTAGGACGCTGGAATACCATACCAATTTTACGTCGCAAATTCATTGTTGGCATTTCATAGATATTATCTCCACCAAGTAATATCTTGCCCTCAGTACTTATATTCGGATAAAGCTCATGCATGCGGTTGATAGCTCTCAACAGAGTTGTCTTACCACATCCAGATGGTCCCATAATAGCTGTTATAGAATGTTCTTCTATCTTTGCAGAAACATTTTTCACAGCATACTTGTCGTCACCATAGCTAATAGAAATATCTTCTATTGACATTACTGGTGTTGTTGTATATTCGTTTGTATTCATTATTTTTCTTTTTTATTTTCTTTTTTATTTTCTTTTTGCACCAATCCACTTTGATATCAGATTGAGTATCAACACAAATCCCATAAGGAAGATCGTGGAACTCCATATCAGATTTACCATATTTGGGTCGTTATAAAACTGCCAAATGAGCAATGGCACAGCTGAACCAGGCTTGGCTATATTCCAGTTTATATCTGGATTACCCAATGTTGTAAGCATTAATGGAGCTGTCTCACCTAAAACACGCGACACAGCAAGCAATATACCGCTGATCAATCCTGAGAAAGATGTAGGAATAAGCACTCGCCATATCACCTTATAGTAAGGTGTTCCAAGAGCAATGGCCGCTTCTTTGAGGGTATCAGGAACCATTTTGAGCGATTCCTCGGTAGAGCGTACTATAAGAGGCAGCATCATAATAGCCAAGGCTACACCGCCGGCTAATACAGAGTATCCTTTTGTCAAAGGAACCACAACCCATATATAAGCTATAATACCAATAACAATAGATGGTACTCCCTGCAGTATATCAGTAATATCACGTATCACACAGGCATATTTTTTCTTGCTGTTTTCAGAAAGATATACACCAATTACTATTCCCATAGGTATTGCTATTGCAGATGCAATCAAAACCAAATAGATAGAACCAAGTATACCGTTTGCTATTCCTCCAGGAATTACCTCTCCACTGGCTGTAGCCATCATTGCGGAGAATGTATCCGGAGCCACCTGCGTAAAGAAGGCTAAACTGATTTGTTTGTAGCCTTTTACCAGCAATGTACCGATAATCAGGAAAACCATAGAGATGGTAAGGAAAGAAAATACCATCACAGATATCTTGAAGATATTGTCTTTAGCTTTTCTATAACCAATTGAAGATAACAGTCCTGCAGTTTTCCCCATATTAATAATATTATCCATTATCCAATCTTTTTAATTATGTATTTTCCTATCGCATTGATAATAGTAGTTATCACAAAGAGTAATAGAGCAAGCTCTATCAACGAACTTAACTGTAATCCGCTTGCCTCACCAAACTGGTTTGCTATAACACTAGCCATTGTATTACCAGTTGAGAAAAGCCCATGTGGTATTGCATTTTCATTACCAATAAGCATTGTCACAGCCAAAGTCTCACCAATTGCTCTACCAAAAGCTAGTATGTAACTTGCTGTCATTCCAGAACGAGCGTTTGGCAATATAACCGTACGTATCACTTCCAGTCGAGTAGCACCCAAAGCATATGCAGCTTCTTTAAGATCGTTTGGCACCATAGCTATTGTGGTATTGCTCAAAGATGTGGCATAAGGCACAATCATTATGGCGAGTATCAAAGCTGATGTGAATATTCCGAATCCCTGCGGACTTAAACCAGCCTCAACCACCAATGGACATAGGATATAAAAACCCCACAAACCATATATAATAGACGGAATACCAGCCAACAGGTCTACTAATGTGCCAACAATAGATGCAAGCTTTGTACCGCGAAAATATTCTGCAACAAACAGAGATGTGCAGAATGCCAAGGGGATTGCGATAACTAGAGCCAGAACTGATGTTAGTATCGTACCGACTATAAATAATAACGCGCCATAGTTCTCGCTCCCCTGCGTTGGATCCCATTTATCAGAGATCAGAAACCGCCATCCAAACTTGGAAATTGACGGTAACGATCCCTCGAACAATGAAAACACCATCGCCGCGGCTATCAAAACGATAACCAGTGAGGAGAAGAACAATACGCGTTTCAGAATTTTGTCACTATTCATTTACTTCAGAATTCTTTTTCCTTTGTAAGTCACTGTGCGTAATATAGCTTTTGCTCTTGCTGCTACACCTGCTGGAAGTGGCGCGTAATTGGTTTTAACAGCCAATCCTTGTGCGTTACGACTTACCATCCAGTCTATCAGCTTCAGAGTTGCCTGAGCCTGAGCTAAGCTGCGATTGTTGTAGGCCTGATCTTTATAGATTAATAGCCATGTGAAACCTGCTATTGGATAAGCAGTTGGAGCAGAAGAGTTGTTTAGCATAACACGTGTGTCTGCTGGAATCTTACCTTTTGCTGCTGCACTTGTAGAAGCTACTGTAGCTTTGATGAACTTTCCTGCTTTATTTTGGATAAGTGCTGATGGTTCGCGCTGTGCGAAAGCATATTCAGAACCTACATATCCGATAGCACCTTTGGTCTGATGAATAGCGCCTGCAACACCAGGGTTACCTTTTGCACCAACACCTACTGGCCAATTTACAGTCTTACCAGCACCAACTTTTGAACGCCATACATTATTTACCTTAGTAAGGTAATCTGTAAACATATTAGTTGTACCACTACCATCAGAACGATGAACAACTGTAATTTCCATATTTGGGAATCTTACACCTGGATTCAATTTTTTCAAAGCAGGATGATTCCAATTTCTAATTTGTCCCAAGAAAATAGAAGCTAAAACAGTAGGAGTAAGCTTAATCTGCTTTACACCTGGTAGATTGTAAGCAACTACTACCGCGCCACTACATGTAGGAATATGAACGATAGGAGCAGGCATCTCTCGAAGTTCTTGACTTGTAAGGAATGCATCTGATGCACCAAAATCAACAATCTTATCTTTCAGACTGCGGATACCACCACCTGAACCAATGCCACCGTAAGTAACCTTTGCATGTGCTACTCTTTCATAAGTTGCAAATGCTGCATTATAGAATGGCTCAGGGAATGTAGCTCCTGCACCTGATATTGACTGCGCACTAACCTTGTTGCCTAAAGTCATTAGACTTAACAATGCAACTAAAACAATACTCTTTTTCATATAATTTTATATTTAAAAAATAATTTATCTTTTGTTATTAACAGACTATAGTAATATTACTATCTTCTTTTTATTTTTACAAGCTATACTTGAAACTTACAAGATAACTTGTTGATGTTTTAGAACCAGCCTTTGAAGGATCACTTATCTGCACGTTAGGTGATATTGCAATACCTTTTGCAGGTAATATTTCTAGACCAGCAGAATAGAGGTTTCCATCAGTAGAATTCCATCCATTGCTTGCGCCATTCAGTTTCTTTGATGTCAAGTTATCATAGCGTGCAAATATATCAAATGTTTTAGATGGGTTATATGTGCCCCAGAATGATAATCCATTCAAATTATGATTTTTAACCTTGTTATGACCAGTCTGCAAGTTGTATTCGCCTCCTACTGTGAAATTATCACCCTTATAAGCTATCATAGCATTGAATGTGGTCTGAGCTTCATGTTTCTTTTGATAATCTCCATAAACACGAAGATATAGTTTTTTAATCGGTTGGAATGTCAATCCTGCTGAAACTTTAACTGCGCTATCAGACTGCAATGATTTGTAACCTTCACCGTTTACAACCTGAGCATCAAAACTCAACTCTGGAGCTATTTGATATTTAATACCCAATCCTAAGTCTGCGCTTGATGCATAACCATTAAGATCTTGGAATGATTTTAAAAGATAACGCTTTCCCCATAAAGCCTCTTGTAAATTAAAAGTATTGGTACCAATCAAACCGAAGTCAAGAGTAAGTCCGTTTCTTGAATATTCTCCATAAGCATTCTTTATATAAGCGGTGTAAGCAGAACCCTGATAACCGTTATTTTTATCTGTAACATCCATCACTGCTTTTGCAGAGAAATAAGGTGAGAAGTTGTAGGCATAACCTAAGTAAGCTCGTGAAATCTCGAAAGCAGTGTTTGTCTTACCATCTGTAGATTGCACCCTGAAATCAGTGAACACTGTGACTATTGGACTTCCACTTGGTTTAAATGTACTTGTGGTTTCCTGTGCCATACCTGCTGCTGCAAGCATAATGCTCATCACTGAAATAAAAATTCTTTTCATCTTTTTAGTTTTTTAATTAATATGACGTTATCATTTCTAAATCATGATGCAAAGGTACAATCGAAATATTTCGCCTTCGTTTCATTAAGATTATAAAGCCTTTACATATTTTTTTCATTTATGTTACAAGCAAAATAAACTAGTCTAAAAAGGCGATAAACCCGAATAAAATCAGAGATTTCACTTTTTGACTTTATTCGGGGGATTAATTATCTATATATATAATAAGGTTAGCAACATTACTGATAGATAACATATTGTACATCTTTCAACTTTCAACATATCGATACAAAAGTATGATGGCTATATTTCATAATCATTATCGCGAAGTTATAATGATAGTACATTATTGTTACGACTATATCAAATATGGCATCATAACACTACAATGATGCTGTAGCTAAAAATAAAGACTCATTGAGGGAGCACCCTCATACTTTTATCATAGAGAATTATCCGTAATTTGTATACAGCAAGTTTGGTATAATGTTTGTATCTTTGTAGCGTGAGTTTATTATATAAATAAATAGATATTAAAAATAAGTATGAAACTAATAAAGAACAAGGAATTTGGCGGAGAGCGCCCTCTCTTCGGCGAAAAAGATACTAGACTCGAGGATATAACCATTATCGATGGTGAATCAGGAATTAAATGTTGCGAAAATCTGGAATGTGACAATTCCAAATTCTATGGTAAATACCCTTGGTGGCATGTAGACAACAGTGTTATAACAAACTGCTACTTCGCACCTGAAAGCCGTTCGGCTATTTGGTACAGTAACAATATGATTATGAAGGACTCTGTTATTGACGGTCCTAAATTTTTCAGAGAGATGAATAATCTAGAACTGGAAAACGTAAAAATCAACGATGCAGATGAAACATTTTGGAAAGTAAACAACCTGAAACTAAAGAATGTGGAACTACACGAGGGTACCTACCCTTTCATGTTCTCAAATAATATATATGTAGACGGTCTTGTGAGCGATTCAAAATATGTATTTCAATATTGCAAGAATGTAGAGATACACAACGCTAAAATAACAACGAAAGATAGTTTCTGGGAATGTGACAATGTGACAGTATATGATTCTGAACTAAACGGAGAATATCTTGCATGGCACAGCAAAGACATTAAACTAGTGAGATGCCACATAAGTGGTGAACAACCATTATGCTATATTGACGGAATAACTCTTGAGGACTGCACTTTTGATGCCGAATGTGATCGCACATTTGAAGACAGCACGAATATAAACGCAAATATAAACGGAGCAATAACAGAAATCAAAAATCCTATAAGCGGAAAAATCACAGCCGATGAAATTGGTAAAATCACATACGATGAATATGCCAAAGGAAAAGACTGCGTTATTGAAACAAGATAAATATGAAATATAATTTTGACAAGCAGATTGAGCGACGCGGTACAAACTCATACAAATGGGATTTACCAAAAGAAGATGATGTAATCCCTATGTGGGTGGCCGACATGGACTTTCAGACAGCACCATGCATCATTGAGGCGCTAAAAAAACGTGTTGAACATGGTGTTTTTGGCTACACTCTTGTTCCTGACAGCTATTTTGAAGCAATAACAAATTGGTTCAAGCGCCGCCACAACTGGCAGATAGACCGTTCTTGGATTTTGTATACATCAGGAGTTGTACCAGCATTGACTGCATCATTGCAAGCTCTGACCATGCCTGGTGAGAAAGTACTTATACAGACTCCAGCATACAACTGTTTCTTTACCAGCATAATGAACTGCGGTTGCCAGGTAGAAGAGACGGCATTAAAAAGAGAAGGCAACAGTTTTGTCATGGATTTCGAAGACTTTGAACGCAAATGTGCCGACCCGAAAGTTACAGTATTTGTTTTGTGCAATCCTCACAATCCTTCAGGACGTGTCTGGAGCAAAGAAGAATTGCTACACATAAACGACATTTGCACAAGAAACGGAGTGAAGATAATTTCTGACGAAATACATTGTGAACTCATAATGCCGGAATATACTTTTACAGCGTTTGCAAGCATTAGCGATGAATGTAGAGACAATAGCATTACGCTAAATTCTCCATCAAAGTCATTCAATATTGCAGGACTTCAAATTGCCAACATTATATGCAGTGATAAAACAACACGCCAACGCATAGACAGAGCATTAAACATCAATGAAGTATGTGATGTTAATCCTTTTGGTGTAATAGCATTACAGGAAGCATACAATAATGGTGAAGAGTGGCTTGATGAGCTAAATGAATACCTATATGGCAACTATAAGGCTTTAAAGGAATTCTTCTCTGAGTATTTGCCAAAACTAGAAGTTATACGTCTTGAAGGAACTTATCTTGTATGGATAGATATTTCAAGAATTGAACTCACCGCTGATGAAGCTGCAAAAAAATTGCTTGACAATGCAAAGGTGATGATAAACAGTGGAACAATGTATGGGCGAAAAGAAGGGTTCTGTTACTTGCGCATAAACATAGCTTGCACCAGAGCAACACTAATGGAAGGCCTTAAGAGAATGGGCAGGGAACTTAGTGTTTACATGGAAGATGACGATGAACATGGATGTCCTATGTAAACAAAAGACTATATAAAAATAAAAAATATGGTTCTTCATCCATTTAGGGGAGTGATAAATCTATTTCGGCTAAAGACAATGCTACCAGAAAAAGTTTTTTCAATGCCACTAATGTCATAATGTCACTAGCCCTTTGTTTATAAGGGTTTAGCCAGTGACATTAAGTGACATTATCGGTCTAAAAGTGACATTAAATTGCAAAATACACCTATTTTTGGCGATTTTTTACAAAATATGTAACACATATATAGACACTTTTTTGCTTATAATAGTCTGTACTCGTCATTATGTACGCAATACTTCGCAATGTGTCTAGTTGTTATTTCAAAATCCAACTGTAAATATAGTGGTAATTGCTAGCAATCTTATTCTTGCAGTATTTCAGATTATGATTTGGTTACCAGCTCTAAGTAGTATTCTTTTTCATGTTCAACAATTCTATTACACAACGTGTGTAATAGAATTACTCACGCTATGTAACACCGTTACACACGTTGTGTAATCAAGTTACACACGTCGTGTAATCGGGTTACACACATGCTGGTGTAATCTAATTACACACATGCTGATGTAATCTAATTACACACATACCTATGTAATCGGATTACACACACGCTGATGTAATCAAATTGCCCAAAAGGTTTTTAAAATTTAGGTAAACGTTTATGCATTCTGCTTCAAAAGCTATTTCCATACTTTCATATAGATTCTATCTCATTTGTAATTAGTATGTAGTAGCTTTTGGAATGATCCATGCTGTTTAGGACAGTCTATTTTTATGTTTGATATAAGTCACTCAGCATAATATATATATGGTGTAAATAGCATATTTGGTGAAAATTCGCCAAAAACAGGCATGATTTCCAATTTAATGTCACTTTTAGGCCGATAATGTCACTTAATGTCACTGGCCAAACCCTTATAAACAAAGGCCTAGTGACATTATGACATTAGTGGCATTGAAAAAACTTTTTCTAGTACAATTCTATTCCTTGAAAATACCTCCCTAAAATGATGGCGGACCGAAAATATAATAGCAATTCGCCGACACTATTAACATACTAAATATCTTCAATATAATCCTGTAATAATGAGATCGTTAAGTAATTATCTAACAAGTGTTGATAAGAATAAATCTGCCTTTATTTACGTTAATCTTCAAGATAAATAAGACAAAAAACGAAAAAAACATAACCATAACAGCTGTAATACCATTAAAAAATAATATTTTTGCATTAAATAATTTTTACGGCATATAATATTTAAACGCAAAAATGCCATAAAAAGGAACATCATTAATGATAATAAATATAAACCACATGAGAAAATTATTAGCTTTTCTAATACCTCTTGCGTTTTTCGCCACAGCAAGCGCTCAGGTAAATCCACTAAAAGTGACCGAAAAGAAGCTTAAAAACGGAATGACCGTATGGATAAATGAAGACCATTCACAACCAAAAGTATACGGAGCTGTTGTAGTGAAAGCAGGTGCAAAAGACTGTCCAAATACTGGTATGGCACATTACTTTGAACATATCATGTTTAAGGGAACTGACAAAATAGGCACTGTAGATTATGCTAAAGAAAAGCCTTGGCTTGATTCAATCTCGGCTAAATATGATATTCTCGCTGAAACAAAAGATGCCAAGCAAAGGAGTATCATTCAAAAAGACATCAATCGTCTCAGCATTAAAGCAGGAGAATACGCAATTCCAAACGAATTCAGTTCCCTTATAACGTCATTTGGCGGTACAGGACTAAATGCATCCACATCTTTTGACGAAACAATATTCCACAATAGTTTTTCACCACAATATATTCATCAATGGTGTGAGTTGAATAGCGAAAGACTTATGTCACCTGTTTTCAGATTGTTTCAAGGCGAACTAGAAACGGTTTATGAAGAGAAAAACATGTATTCAGACAACATGCTGATGCCAGCAGCCGAGTATGCAGAATCTATGATCTTTGCAGGTACTCCTTACGCTGATCCTATCATTGGCAGTACAGAGAATCTGAAAAATCCAAGACTCGGGGAAATGAGAAAATTCTTCGACAAATATTATGTTGCTAACAACATGACTCTTATTCTCACTGGAGATGTAAACGCTGATTCGATAAGTAATATACTTGAGAACACATTTGGGCGCATACGTTCTGGAAACTTAGAAAAAGAACAGCCATTCAAACTACAGCCTCTTAAAGATCTTGCTACATTAAAATTAAAGCTTCCAATACCTATTGTAAAGGCTGAAGGAATAGTATATCGTGCACCGATAGACAGAGATGCTGACTACAACGCTTTTACTGTTGCACTAGGACTTCTTAATAACAGCTCAGAAACAGGTCTTTTGGACTCACTAAGAAATGACAACAAGCTGATGTATGCAATTGCAATGATGTCACCATTTAAAGAAACAAACGTTGTGGGTATTGGATTTGTTCCTAACATACCTTTCGGCAGTAGGAAAAAAGCAGAAAAAATGTGCATTGAACAGATTGAGAAACTAAAGAAAGGCGATTTTTCTGATGAATTTTTAAAATCTACCAAACTATTACTTGTAAAAGATGCACAAGAAAGTCTTGAGAACATAGACAACAGAGCAGACGTGATGACAACTGCAGCATCTCACGGATTATCATGGAACAATGTCCTAGAGAGAGGAAAAGATATTGCAGCAGTAAGTCGTGAGGACATTATGCGAGTTGCTTCCAAATATTTTAGCGACGACTGTGTAAAAGCTATAAAAACATTCGGCCATTATCCGAAAGACAAAATTAGTCAACCTGGATACTCTCCGATAAAACCAAAACATGCTGGAGAACAGTCTGAATATGCAAAAGAGATTAAGGCTATGCCTACACAAGATATTAAGCCTAAATTAATTGATTTCGAAAAAGATGCAAACACCATAAAATTAGCACCAAAAGCAAGACTATATACTGTGAAAAATCCATCAAACGACTTGTTTAAATTGGAACTGATTTACCATGTTGGCTTTGATAATGATAATCGAATCAATGACGTAGCTGAATTCATTGGAAATTTAGGTACTGAAAAACATACTAAAAATGAATTTGCAAAAGCAATGCAAAAACTAGGAAGTTCATATAGTATTGATGCAAACAGAAACAATTTTATAATAACATTGAGCGGTTTTGACAACAACCTTTCGTCATCTTTGCTACTGCTATGCGAACTTTTAGACAGTGCAAAAGCTGACAAAAAGAAATTCAATGATATATTAAAAGATAAGAAACTAAGCCAAAAGACAGCATTTAAGGACAACAGTAGCATTTCAAATATAATGGAACAGAAAATAATATATGGAAACAATTCCATTTATATGAGAAGATGCTCAAATAAAGACTTTAAGAAAAACAAACCTGTGGATTTCATCAATCTGTTTAAGGATATACAAAACTATGACATGAGCATTGTATACAGCGGAAAACTTAATGATGCTGAAGTAGAAAAAATCATTAAGCAAGAAGTACCTGTCGACAGATGCACAAAGGATTACGTGCCCGTAAACTATAAGTTGGAAGCTTATTCCACTCCTACGGTCTACTTTTACAACAATCCAAAAGCACGACAGACTGTAATAAGTTCATATATAAACATTCCTCAAATGCCAACAGAAGAAGATAGAGCACGACTGGAATTGTGGGGAAACTACTTTGGATCAGGTATGTCATCTGTATTATTCCAAGAGATTAGAGAATTCCGTGCTTACGCATACTATTCACACGGATATACACTAACACCAGCATTGACTCGCTATGCTAATTATCCTACAGGATTTGCATCAAGAATGGGCGTACAATCTGATAAAAGTATGGCTGCGATAGAAGTTTTAGACAGTCTTTACAAGAATATGCCTTTAAGGGAAAACAACATTGCAGCAGCAAAACAGTCTGAGATAAATAGCATAAACAACCGATATCCAAACTTCCGTAGTATGGGAAGCACCATAGATTCTTATATCATGAATGGTTATACAGCAGACCCAAATACGGCTGCCACATCAATAATTCCGCAACTAGGCTTTAGTGACTGCAAGAAGTTTTATGAGGATTACGTAAAAAACAGACCCGTAGTATATTATATAGTAGGAAATATGAAGACGATTAATCGTGACATACTCGCAAAATATGGCAAAGTTGTAGAATTGAAGAAAGATGATATATTTCGCAAATAATGACCATAAGTTAAAATAAATTAGTAAATTTGTCACTTCACTTTAAAGAATTACGATTATGGACAACGAAGTTTTAAAAGCTATTAGAGAACGTAGAAGTATTAGACGCTTCAAGACTGATCAAATAAACGACGAGGAACTGAAAACTATACTTGAAGCTGGAACTTGGGCTGCAACAGGTAAGGGAAAACAAGATCCACTGATAGTAGCAGTGCAAAACAAAGAAACCTGCGACATTTTGAGAAAGATGAATGCTGAAATTATGGGAACGGAAGCTGATCCTTATTATGGAGCGCCAACAATAATTATCGTTTTTGCTTCTGCTGACTGGGGAAACAATGTGAAAGACGGAAGTTTGGTTCTCGGCAATATGATGCTTGCAGCTCACTCTATAGGTTTGGCTAGCTGTTGGATAAATCGTGAAGATAAAATGTTTGAGACAGAAGAAGGCAAGAAGCTACTCAAAGAATGGGGACTACCAGACAACGTGATCGGAATAGGAGCACTATCAGTTGGTTATGCTTCATCTTACCCTCACACTGTGAAACCAAGAAAAGAAGATTATTTTAAAATTATAAAATAAAAAATAGCGGTTCGATAATCGAACCGCTATTTTTTTACTCTTTTTATCTTATCATAAAGATATATATGATATCACTTTCTTTGATGCACCAGAAAGACTCATAACAAATCTTCCTGCTGATTCACCAGAGTTCTTTAAAAACTCATCACCATTTTCAAACTTAGACATGAACTCACAGAAACTATCATAATCCGTGATTTCAAATCCTCCGTTAGCCTTCATCAATCCCTGAGCCTCTTGAAAATGCTTGTTGTTTGGACCAAATATAACAGGAATATCCCAAACGGCAGCCTCTAAGACATTATGGATTCCAACACCGAAACCACCGCCAACATAAGATACTGTACCATAATTATAAATGGAAGACAACAAACCGAAACAATCGATGATCAAAATCTCTGCGTCTGCTACATTGTCAATAGTAGCCTGCGTATAGCGAACCACCTTACGTCCCTCTACATGGTTGAGAATCTGTTTCAGATGATCTTCACCTATTACATGAGGTGCGATGATAAGTTTCCAATCCTTTTTATCATTGAAATACTTAAGGAATATGTCCTCATCAGGCTGCCATGAAGAACCCGCAACAAAAACCTTTTTAGCATTTTTGGTGAAGCTCTCTACAATTGGCAAATGCTTGCTGGCTTCTTTAATTTGGAGAACACGATCGAAACGTGTGTCACCAACGACGTCAACTTCTGTTATGCCAAGCTTACCAAGTAATTCTTTGCTTTCATTATTCTGCACAAAGAAATGAGTAAAGCACTTCAATACCGTGCGATATTGGCGGCCATACCATTTAAAGAACACTTGGTCGGGACGGAAAATACTGCTTACACTGTAAGCTGGTATATTACGATGCTTAAGAATATGCATATAATTATACCAGAATTCATACTTGATAAAGAAGGCCATCACCGGTCTAACGGCACGAAGGAAACGACGCGCATTGCGTATCGTATCCAAAGGCAGATAACAAATGATGTCTGCACCCTCATAATCTTTTCTGACCTCATAACCAGAAGGAGAAAAGAAAGTAAGCAGAATCTTGTATTCTGGATAATCTTTACGTATACTTTCTATTAACGGGCGCCCTTGCTCAAACTCTCCAAGTGAAGCTGCATGAAACCATATATATTTGGCATTCGGATCTACTTCCTCTTTCAAGATGTCTATGGCCTTGCGCTCGCCCTCCCACATTTTCTTGACTTTCTTACTAAAGAGGCTTGCGATTGCCACCCCTAAAAGATAAAGGTATATTACTATATTATACACTATCTCTGATGGTTATTTCTTCTTGTTGTTTAGTTACTTCAATACTTCGATTGCCTTACGCAAACGCTTTAGAGTCTCTTCCTTTCCAAGGAAAGCAGAAATATCAAACATTCCCGGTCCCTTTCCTATGCCAACAAGAGTGAGTCGGAACGCATTCATAACGTCACCCAACTTATATTCTTTTTCTTCTACCCATTTCATAACAACAGACTCTTGGTTTTCTACTGAGAAATCATTGATACCCTCAATAACTTCAGCCAATTCTGTCATCTGCTGTGCAGAATATTCTTTCCAACGCTTCTTTACAGTCTTCTCATCATAGTCAGATGGCTCAACAAAGAAGAATGAGCACAAATCCCACAATTCGTTCACGAAGTTTACACGATCTTTCATCATGTGCACAACCTCTGTAATTCGTTCCAAAGATTCGTCTATTCCATGACTAGCAACAATAGGTGCAAACAAAGCTGCAATCTCATCATCACTCTTACGAAGGATATACTCATGATTGAACCAAATACCTTTCTGATAATCAAACTTGGCACCAGCCTTAGAACATCTGCTAATGTCAAACACATTAACAAGTTCATCTAGTGAGAACAGTTCTTGCTCTGTACCAGGATTCCAACCAAGAAGAGCTAGGAAATTGACAACAGCCTCTGGGAAGTAACCATTTTCACGATAACCTGATGAAATCTCACCAGTCTTAGGATCATGCCATTCCAATGGGAATACAGGGAAACCAAGACGGTCACCATCACGCTTACTTAGTTTACCTTTACCCTCAGGTTTCAATAGCAATGGAAGATGCGCAAAACGTGGCATTGTATCTTCCCAACCAAAAGCTCTATATAGCAACACATGCAATGGCGCACTAGGCAACCATTCCTCGCCACGTATAACATGAGTAATTTCCATCAAATGGTCATCAACGATATTGGCCAAGTGATAAGTAGGAAGTTCATCTGCACTCTTATAAAGCACCTTGTCATCAAGAATATCACTCTTAATAACAACATCGCCACGAATCATATCATTTACATGAACATCGATTCCTGGTTCAATTTTGAAACGAACTGTATATTGAACACCGTCTGCAATGAGCTTATCAACTTCCTCTTTTGAAAGAGTGAGTGAGTTGCGCATCAGAAGACGAGTATGTGCATCATATTGAAAGTTATGTATTTCTGTGTGTTTTGCCTCCAATTCCTGTGGAGTATCAAAGGCGATATAAGCATTACCATTGTCAAGCAACTGCTTAACATACTGCTTATAAATATCACGGCGCTCACTCTGACGATATGGTCCATGCTCACCACCGAAACTAACACCTTCATCAAACTTTATACCAAGCCAACGGAATGACTCAAGGATATATTCCTCGGCACCTTCAACAAAACGATGAGAGTCTGTATCTTCTATTCTGAATACAAGTTCACCTCCATGCTGACGCGCAAAGAGGTAGTTATAAAGGGCTGTGCGCACACCGCCGATATGCAAAGCACCAGTCGGACTAGGTGCAAAACGCACCCTTACTTTTCTTTCTGACATATCTAAAGATAATAATTTTGTGCAAAATTAATATATTTTTTTCAGTATTGCGTATTTTTTTAGTATTTTCGCATTGTAAAACAGATAATACACAGAGATAATGAATATATTAATGAAATACGAGAGCAAATATTGGCGCAATATATTTGCAAGAATTGCTCTAATAGCAATATCCGTTTTGGTTATTGTTTGGTTTATGCCACGCAATGAATCGCAGAGGATGAAATATGATATTGGCAAACCTTGGATGTATGGTTCATTTATTGCAAAATTCGATTTTCCAATCTATAAGACTGATGAAAACATAAAGTCTGAACAAGACTCCATGCTGAAACATTTTCAACCTTACTATAATTTTAATGCGAATGTTGAACGAAACGAAATAGCTAAATTCAAAAAAGACTTCAAGTTTGGTATTCAAGGAATGCCTATTGAATATATAAATATCATCGCAAATAAGCTACACCAAATATATCAAACAGGCGTTATAAACACACCAGAATACAGTAGTTTGGCGAGGGATACCACCAATATGATCAGAGTAGTTGTTGGAAAACGAGCAAAAAGCGTTAGAGTCAACAAAGTGTTTTCTACGATGACAGCTTACGAGGAATTACTGAAAGATCACGAACTAACAAATTATAGACTAGAATTGCAGAAGTGCGATCTGACAGATTACATCTCGCCAAACTTATCTTATGACCAAAAGAGATGTACCACTGAAAGAAACGATTTATTAGGAAGTATCCCTCTTGCTAGTGGAATGGTAATGAGCGGACAGAAAATCATTGACCGAGGAGAAATTATTGATGACTACACATTTAGAGTCCTAAGCTCTTTTGAACGTGAAATGCAAAGGCGCAACGCCACCGTTACAGAGATTACAAACACGCTGATAGGACAGATTATGTATGTAACGATATTGATTACATTGCTCACAATATATTTAGCACTGTTCCGGCAGGATTATTTTTCAAAACCACGAAGCATTATGATGCTCTATTCGGTGATAACAATATTCCCGGTTCTTGTATCTATAATGATGGAGCACAACATATTCAGCGTGTATATCATACCGTTTGCGATGGTGCCGATATTCATACGTGTGTTTATGGATTCGCGAACGGCATTCATTGCGCATGCCACAATGATACTGATATGTGCTGCTGCTGTGAAATACCAGTATGAATTTATCATCATCCAACTAGTAGCAGGACTCATTGCGATATACTCACTAAGAGAAATGTCAAAGAGATCACAAGTGTTCAAAACTGCTTTGCTGGTTAATATAGGTAGCATTGTAGTGTATTTCGCTTTACAGATGATACAGAACAATGATGTGCTTAAGATGGATCACGGCATGTATCTACACTTTGTTTTCAACGGAATATTCCTTTTACTTGCATATCCATTGATGTATTTGATTGAAAGGACATTTGGATTTGTATCAGACGTTTCACTATTTGAACTTTCAAATACAAATAGAGGTATTCTGAGAGATCTGAGTGAAATTGCTCCAGGTACATTTCAGCACTCAATTACTGTTGGAAATCTAGCAGCAGAAATTGCAAACAAAATCGGTGCTGAAAGTTTGCTCGTACGTACGGGCGCATTATACCATGATATAGGTAAGATCTTAAATCCTGTATTCTTTACAGAAAATCAGGCTGGCGTGAATCCTCACAACAACATGCGATGTGAAGAAAGTGCAAGAATTATCATTAGCCACGTCACAGATGGTGTGAAACTTGCTGAAAAATACGGATTACCAAACATTATTAAAGACTTCATACTTACGCATCATGGCAAAAGTACAGCTAAGTATTTCTACATAAAATATAAAAACGAGCATCCTGATGAAGAAGTTGATGAAAGTTTATTTGAATATCCTGGACCTAACCCCTTCACTCGTGAGCAGGCTATATTGATGATGGCTGACACAACAGAAGCCGCTTCAAGATCTTTGGATGAATATACCGAAGAAAGCATAAGCAATTTGGTAAACAAACTAATTGATGAGAAAGTTGCATCAGGTTATTTCACAGAATGTCCAATCACATTCCGCGACATAAGTGTTGCTAAACACATACTAATAGAACGTCTAAAAGCTATCTATCACACAAGAATACAATACCCGGAATTGAAGAAGAAAAGTATTCCAGATACTTTCTCTGTGTAGTTGTTGCACATTATTTTTTAATGTGTGCAACATTCTTGCACAAAATAACCTATATGAGCATAAATATCGTTCGCATTTGTTAACTGGTTTTAAATAAACGACATATATTGTTGCATTTAGAACAATTCAGGTAACTTTGCGACGAATTTTTTTATAGGTTTTTAAAATGAATAAATTAAAATTTGCTTTTATAGCACTTGCAGTTTCTGCTTCACAATCAATTTGGGCTGGCGGACTGCTTACAAACACAAACAACAACATTGCTTTCAATCGCAATTTTGCACGAGATGGTGCAATTGGCATTGACGGTGTTTATTCGAACCCTGCCGGTGTAGCTTTTCTAAGCAAAGGATTACACCTATCTTTCAACGTTCAGAATGCATATCAAACACGTACTATAGTAAGTGGGATGACAATGACAACACCTGAATTACAAGGAACACCATATTACCAGCCATTAAAAATGAACGGTGGTGATGAGAATGGAAACAAAAAGTTCAAAGGAGAGGCTTCAGTGCCTTTTATTCCTTCATTCCAAGTAGCAAAGAATTACGATAATTGGGGATTTCAAATGGGATTTTCTCTGATTGGTGGCGGTGGTAAATGTACGTTCAATGACGGTTTAGGTTCTTTTGAACGTCAGGTTGCTCTTATTCCTGCAATGCTCCAGAATATGGGAATCACAACAACGACTCCTGGATATAGCGTAGACAGCTATATAAAAGGTCAGCAATATGTTTTCGGACTTCAGTTGGGAACAACTTATAAGTTTAATGAACACATTGCAGCTTATGGTGGTTTCAGATTCAACTATATATATAATAAATCACTAGTGTCTCTTAATATATGTTAATCAAATTTGAAGTCAATATGAAGCTGTCTGTCATCAGTCTCCTCTGCCTTTTGTCTGAG
>RCMY010000505.1_pt1 | contig 58296 bp, 64 predicted proteins | sample 2041341 | NCBI WGS metagenome assembly RCMY01 (sample SAMN09708234, study PRJNA481090) | Marine sediment metagenome, whole genome shotgun sequencing project.
CGTTCGACCAGCAGGACCTTCAATCCCCTGCCCGCTGCATCGCGCGCAATTCCGACGCCATTTATACCGCCGCCAATGATGGCCAGATCATACATCGCCGCAGTCATAGAGAAACCAGCGATTCGTGCAATGTTGCATCGCAATATACCTGGCGATTATATGGCTTTCGCTTGCCTTTTGCAGGCCAGCTTATAGCGTGACGGAGAATAGGGGAGCGCAAGATGGTCGCACAGCAGATATTGGTCATCGATGAAGGCACAACATCGACCCGGGCGATGCTGTTCGGCGTCGACGGCAAGTTGCACGGGTCACAGCAGGAGGCATTGCGGCAATATTATCCGGCACCAGGTCTGGTCGAGCATGATGCCTCGGAAATCTGGGACAAAACCCTGAGTTGCTGCCAGAAAATGATCGAGCAAGCCGGTGGAGCCGACAAAATTGCGGCAATTGGCATCACCAATCAGCGGGAAACCGTCGTCGCATGGGACAAGCGGACGGGCGAACCTCTCGGCCGGGCAATCGTCTGGCAGGATCGCCGGACCGCTGGAAAATGCGATGCACTCAAGGACGATGGTCTTGAGCCCATGGTCCAGGAAAAGACCGGCCTGCTGCTGGACCCCTATTTCTCGGGCAGCAAAATCGGCTGGATGCTGGAAAACTGGCCGGAGGTACGCGCAGCAGGAGACAATCTGGCTTTCGGCACCATCGAATCCTATCTCATCTACAGACTGACCGGTGGTCAGCATGTGACCGATGCCAGCAATGCAAGCAGAACGATGCTGATGGCGCTGGATGGCCATGACTGGGATGATGAACTACTCGCGCTCTTCGATATCCCGAGACAGGCTCTGCCGCGGATTGTCGACTGTGCCGGAGATTTGGGAACCACTGCGGCGAATTTATTCGGTGGCGCGATTGCGATTTGCGGCTCCGCTGGTGATCAGCAGGCGGCAACAATCGGTCAAGGCTGCCTGGAGGTGGGTCAGACCAAAGCGACATTCGGAACTGGTGCCTTCATTCTGACCAATAGCGGTGACGCGCCTCCACGGTCGGAGAATAGATTGTTATCGACCATACTCTATCAGCATCAGGGCAAACGCGTCTACGCGCTCGAGGGTTCGGTTTTTGTTGCCGGGAGCCTGATGCAGTGGCTTCGCGACGATATCGGCTTGCTGACATTTTCCGGAGAGAGCGAGGAACTGGCGCGCTCGGTCGAAGACAATGGCGGAGTCTATCTGGTTCCCGCCCTGTCCGGTCTTGGTGCTCCCCATTGGCGCGCCGATGCGACCGCGACCATCTCCGGTCTCAGTTTTTCGTCAAGGAAAGCACATATTGCCCGCGCTGCGCTTGAGGCGATGGCCTATCAATGTCACGATCTGAAAACCGCGTTTTCTGCCGATGGGGTCGACTGGCAAAGCCTGCGGATTGACGGCGGGATGGTGGCCAATGACTGGATGGTGCAGGATCTGGCAGATATACTGGATATCACAGTCGAGCGGCCGGGATTTTTCGAAACCACGGCGCTGGGTGCTGCAATGCTCGCAGCCGTGGGCTGCGGAATTTATCTGTCCCTCGAAGAAGCTTCGGTGATGATATCGCGGCTTGATGTCCACGAACCGGATATTGATCCGGAAACCAGAACCCTGCGTCTTGCGGGATGGGAACAGGCGATCAACTCCGTTCTCAAAACCTAATTATTGCCCCGACAAAAAAGCCCGCAAAAAGCGGGCTTTCTTTATCACTAAAGACAATTGAAACTAAGCTTCAGAAGTTTTCTTTTTCTTCTCGGCCTTCACGTCCGCCCAGATCGTACGGTAGGACAGATAAGCGAGGATGGTCGCGATCAGCAGGAATGCGAGAACCGCCCAACCGGCTTGATGCCGCTCTTCCAGCTTGGGTTCCGCGCTCCAGATCAGGAAGGCGGAAACATCTTTCGCCATCTGGTCGATGCTCGCCTTGGTCCCATCGGAATAGCTGACCATATCTTCAACCGCCAGCGGTGGTGCCATCGCCAGGTTCAGGTTCGCAAAATAGGGATTATAGTGCAGTCCCGGACCCGGTTGATTGGCTTTCGGCAGGTTGGCCGGTTGTTGCTGATAGCCGGTCAGCAAAGAGTAGACATAAGGTGCCCCGCCTTCGCGTGCCTTGGTGATCAAGGACAAATCCGGCGGGATCGCGTTATTGTTTGCGGCGCCGGCGGCTACATTGTTAGCAAAAGGCTTGGGGAATTTGTCAGCGGCAAGCGACGGGCGAGAGGACATTTCTCCGGTCGCCGGGTCAATATCCGGAGTCTGGATAGCCCAATTGGCTGCAATCGCTTTCACTTCGTCTTCATTATAGCCTATTTCTTCCAGATTACGGAAGGCAACGAGGCGGAGCGAGTGGCAGGCTGCACAAACTTCCTTGTACACTTGGAAACCGCGCTGCAGTTGCTGGCGATCAAATTTACCAAGCGGGCCGTCGGACGCGAAGGATATGTCTTTTGCCTCTTTGTGGAACTCATGTTCTGCAGTTTCCGCTGGCGGGTTCGATATATATTCTACCGCCCCTATCCCGAATGAGACCAAGAGCCAGCCCGAAAAGAACAAGCCAATCAAGATTCCGATAATTCTTACCATTGCGACAGGTCCCTAATTCTTAACTGGCAGTTTTGAGTGGTTTGCCGGTCACCGATTCCGTAATACTGTTCGGCAGCGGCTCAGGCTTTTCCAACCGCGACAACAGCGGCAAAATGATGAGGAAATGCGCAAAATAATATGCGGAAGCCAACTGGCTGATCATCACAAATGGCTCCTCGGCCGGAGCACCGCCACAATATCCCAGTATCAGGACATCAATCACGAGAATGATGTAGAATATCTTGAACTTGGGTCGGAAGCTGCCCGAACGCACGGGTGATTTGTCCAGCCAGGGCAGGAAAAACCAGACCAGGATGGCGGAGAACATCGCCAGCACACCCAGCAATTTCGCCGGAATGAAGAGGAAGTCGAAGGTGAAGGCGCGCAAAATCGCATACCAGGGCCAGAAATACCATTCGGGAACGATATGGGCGGGAGTGGAAAGCGGGTTGGCCGGGATATAGTTATCCGCATGGCCAAGCGCGTTCGGCAGGAAGAACATCAATATGGTGAAGAAAATCAGCGCAAGGCCAACAGTCCAGCCATCTTTAGCCGTATAATAAGGATGGAATGGAACCGTATCTTGCGGCCCTTTCACATCTACACCGGTCGGGTTCGTGGACCCTGGAATGTGCAACGCCCAGATATGCATGATAACAACGCCAACAATTACAAATGGTAACAGATAATGCAGTGAGAAAAAGCGGTTCAGAGCGGCATTATCGGGAGCGAAACCACCAAGAAGCAGTTCCTGTATCGGTTTGCCAATGAACGGAATGGCTTCAAACAGGCCGGTAATCACCTTGGCGCCCCAAAAGCTCATCTGCCCCCAGGGAAGCACGTAGCCCAGAAAGCCGGTGGCCATAGCCAGCAAATAAATGACAACACCCAGCAACCAAAGCATTTCGCGCGGTGCCTTGTATGATCCGTAATAAAGTCCACGAGCAATGTGCATATACAGGGCAATGAAGAAGAAACTTGCGCCATTGGCATGGGCATAGCGCATCATCCAGCCACTATTCACGTCCCGCATGATGTGCTCGACGGAATCAAAAGCAATCTCGGAATTAGGCGCATAATGCATAGCCAATATGATGCCGGTGACGATCTGGATGACCAGAAACAAACCAGCCAGAGAACCGAAGTTCCACATATAGTTCAAATTGCGTGGCGCAGGGTAACCAGCACCAACGCTGTTATAGACAAGACGCGGCAGCGGAAGCTGCTTGTCCATCCACTGACCCAATTCGGTTGTAGGTGTATATTGTTTTGCCCAAGGAAAGCTCATTTTTCTTCTGCCCCTTAGCCGATTTTCACGACAGTATCTGTTAGGAATTCATATTCTGGAACTTCAAGATTCTTCGGAGCCGGACCTTTGCGGATGCGCGCTGCCGTGTCATAGTGCGAGCCGTGGCACGGACAGAAATAACCGCCATATTCACCCTTCACCTCACCTTGCGCGGCGCCGAGCGGCACACAACCGAGATGGGTACACACGCCCAGAGTAATCAGCCAGTTTTCCTTGCCGGCGATTGTCCGTTCGGCCAGCGTCTGCGGATCGCGCAGATCAGATATGTTCACCGCATTGGCTTCGGCGATTTCGGTCGCTGTCAGATTGCGAATGAAAATCGGTTGCTTGCGCCAGCTGGTCTTGATCGACTGACCCGTTTCTATCGCGGAAATATCGACTTCAATCGAAGACAGAGCGAGAACGTCTGCGCTCGGGTTCATCTGATTGACCAGTGGGAACACGGTAGCAACCGCTCCGGCACCAGCAAAGCTCACTGCTGCGATATTGATAAAGTCCCGGCGGCGAACGCCGCCTTCTTCTGCGACTGCCGTTTCAGCTGTTTCAACCGTTGCCATGCAAACAAGCCCTATAGATTAATTATGACCCCCGACTGCCCGAATGTTCGATACTGTTTAACAACAGCTTGAACAGGCAGTGAATTGCGCGCCTGATAGCCGCGAAGGATAGGGTTTGCCAACAGGGAATTTTAGATTGACCAAACATTCCCTTCTCGCTCATGGTGATCGCTTCATGAAGATAGCATTGTATCAACCCGAGATTGCGGGAAATTTAGGAACAATATTAAGGACTTGTGCGTGCCTGGACGTGCCGGTTGATATAATAGAACCCTGTGGATTCCCGTTCAGTGATCGCAGTCTTAAACGCGCCGGGATGGATTATTTCGAGCATGTTCAATATACCCGGCATGCCGACTGGGAAGCATTTCGTGCGACTGTAAATTCCCGCGACGCAAGGATTATCCTGCTCTCCAGCAAGGCTGATCACCCGCATCATGGATTCGCATATCGAAAATCCGATATATTGTTGTTCGGTTCGGAAGGATCAGGAGTTCCCCGGACTATACATGACCAGTGCAATGATCGAATCACGATTCCGATGAAAGCGGGCATGCGCAGCTTGAACCTTGCGGTAGCGGCTGGCATGGCCTTGGGTGAGGCCCTTAGACAAACAGGACAATTTCCGGAATGACGACAAAATTGGATGACCAGCAACAGGCGGCTCAGACGTGGTTCAAGGATCTGCGCGACAAGATATGCGCTGAATTCGAGAAAATCGAGGATGAAGCCGGTAGCGACGCGACGTTCGATTATATCCCCTGGGATCGCCAGAATCCAGATGGCAGCCCTGGCGGCGGCGGCATGCAGGGACTGATGAAGGGCAATGTCTTTGAAAAAGTGGGCGTGAATATTTCCACCGTGGTCGGCATGTTCAGCGAAGAGTTTGCCGGACAAATCAACGGCGCGAAAGATGATCCGCGATTTTTTGCCACCGGAGTCAGCCTGGTCGCGCACATGGCCAACCCCCATGTTCCCAACGTGCATATGAACACCCGCTTCCTGTGCACGACAAAGCGCTGGTTTGGTGGTGGCGCCGACCTTAATCCGGCCATAGCCTATGATGAAGATACCGAGGAATTTCATGCCCGATTGCGCTCGGCCTGCGCGCCGCATAATCCGGAATATTATCCCCGGTTCAAGAAATGGGCAGATGATTATTTCTACATTCCGCACCGGCAGGTTCACCGCGGTGTTGGCGGGATATTCTACGATCATCTCGAATTGGACAAAATATCTGATTTTGATCGTCATTTTACGTTCACCCAGGATGTCGGGCGGGCGTTTCTGGACATATTTCCAAAACTGGTTCGCAAGCGTATGGACATGGAGTGGAGCGAGGAAGAAAAGCAACAGCAGCTTGTCTGGCGCGGGCGATATGCCGAATTCAATCTGGTCTATGATCGCGGCACAGCCTTTGGTCTCAAGACCGGCGGCAATGTCGATGCGATCCTGATGAGTCTGCCACCGGAGGCCAAATGGGTGTGAACAACCCAACCGATCTGCCTCAGAATATTCCCAAAGGCCATGTCGCAACCATCGTCACGCATCTCGAGATGCTGGATAAGCCGGTTCTGACTGCGATAAAATCCAGCCTTTCGCTTGAAAAATGGGTGAAACCCCCGGTAGCAGAATATCTGAAATTATTCCGCGCTGTCGGGGAACCATGGCTCTGGACCTCACGGCTGTCGATGCCTGCAGACGAGGTTCAGGCGATTATTCATCATTCCGGAATCGATCTATATGTCGTCCGTGATGATGATGCGGTTGCCGGATTTATCGAACTGGATTTTCGGCAAACCGGGCAATGCGAAATTGGTTTCTTCGGGCTCATTGCCGAAATGAACGGCAAGGGCCACGGCCGCTGGATGATGAATCAGGCGCTGGAAAAGGCATGGCGGGACGATATCAAACGCGTCTGGCTGCACACTTGCACGCAGGATTCTCCCCGCGCCCTGCCCTTTTACCAGCAATGCGGCTTCCGCATTTTCAAGCAGGAAATGGATATGATGCCGGATCCGCGCCTGTCCGGCCATTTACCGAAAACAGCCGCGCCGCATGTGCCGATACTCAGTTGAACACTGCCCCGACATCGGTCTTCCTGCGCGTCAATTCGATATAGACCGATATAATCACGACACTGATGACAAGCTGGAATGCCGTCCCGGTCAGCGAAGCCACCAGATTATCGACAAATGGCCAGCCTGTTCCGCTCGTCGCCAGACCGGCAATAATGCCCGTGACCGCTTGCAGAGCACCAATGGTGATCGTGCCGACGACGGCAATGATCAGGATGAACAGCAGGATGGAAAAACCGCTACTCCGGGTTAACGACCAGCTTCTCTTGAGCGCTTCGATCGGATTTCGTTCGCCTTGATCGACGATCACGACCGGCACGAGAATGAACCGGCTGGCAATGTACAAGCCGGGAATGATGAACAGGAAGAAGCCCATCAAGGTCAGCAAACCGGTCAAGAGATTGGCAATCAGGTAGATCAAAAAGGCTTTTAGCGCGGCCATCAGGTCTTCAGCGACGGTGTGATTTCGCGATGGTGCAAGGGTAAAATAGATCGCAAGACCGCCAAAACTGATCACGAGATTGGATGCCATGATCGAAAGTACATTCTCGCTGAAATAGGCGGAATAGGCAGCCATCAAGCCATTCATGTCTTCATCGCCTGTCAAGAGAGGTTGGTCGACAAATTGCGCGAACAAAAAAGTTGGGAGAAAGAGAAATACACCCGCAATTGCCAGAATTGCCTCTTTATGCGCGCCGAGCAGGGCCATCGCACCATTCCAGCATTGCATATAATTGAGCTTCATCATTTTGATTCCCGGATCCATTTCTCGATTACCAGCCCCTTGCCACCCGGCCATCAAAAGTGCACGAAAATATTATGAATGGTCCCAATGATATCGAATGGCGCATTTCACCGGAAAAGGTCGACTATCCGGAAGCCTTGACCGAGATGGAACAGCGCAATGCCGCGGTTCAGGCCGGTGACGCCATGGAACTGATCTGGCTGCTGGAACATCCGCCGCTTTATACTGCCGGGACGAGTTCCGATCCGGCGGAACTTCTCAGCCGGTCCTTTCCGGTTTACGACACGGGCCGCGGTGGCCGGCATACCTATCATGGTCCGGGCCAGCGGGTTGGCTATGTCATTCTGGACTTGAAGAAGCGCAATTCGGACGTTCGCGGCTATGTGCATGCCATGGAGGCCTGGGTCATTGCAGCCTTGGCTGAATTCGGCGTTACCGCAAGGGCCGTGGAAGGCCGCGTCGGCATCTGGTGCGACACGCAAGACGGCCAGGAAGCCAAGATCGGCGCGATCGGTATCCGCATCCGTAAATGGGTCACAATGCATGGGTTTTCGGTCAATGTCGATCCCGACCTCAGCCATTTCGGCGGGATTGTCCCTTGCGGGATTAGCGAATTCCCGGTGACCAGCCTGGCGCAACTGGGTATCGCGATTAAGCTTCAGGAGTTTGACGAAGCGTTGCAAAAAACGGTCGGTGGCTTCCTGAAAGCGATTGAACGGGCCTGATAGGAGGCTATGTTAGGTCTAATAAGCCGATTGAAGACGAGAGGATAGATCATGACCAAATTCACGAGACTTGCCGCAGCCGCAGTGGTTGCTCTGACCATCCCTGCCTGTTCCGGAAATGAAGCTCCTGAGGCGGACGAAGTCACCGAAACGCAGATGGACGATGTTGACGTGATCGATGGCACGATCAGCGACGAAATGGTCGATGTCGACACGATGAAGGAAATTGACGCTACCGGCGCGGAAGAAGAAGATTCGTCGGACAAGAAAGAAACACCAGCATCCGGAAATGAATCAGATTCTGCAGAGAAACCGGCAGAATAAACGATCAGGCCAGGCCGAGAATCTTGTGATTCTGTAACGATAAACGCCATTTTGGATGTGCCTGGACAAATGCAATGGCCTGTTCGAGATGGGCCTGGCTGGCATCGCTATCGCCGCGTGCGTCCATTGGCTGGATCAATAAATTGGCAAAGGCCCAGCCTTCCATCTCCTGCCAGTCGCTGTCGTTTTGCGGCCAGACCAGTTTCAGCTCATCGCCCCAGCGTTGAACCGTCTCGCTTTGCGCTTTCGGGCTGATACAGATCCAGTCGATTGCACGCGGAACGGGCAGCGTCCCGTTCGATTCGATCGCAATGAAAAAGCCTTCGGCGTGGAGGGCCTCGATCAGAAGTTGATCCACCTGCAGCATCGGTTCTCCACCGGTCAGAACCACGAACCGGGAGTCCCTGTCGCTGCCCCATGTCTCCGCCGCAGCCTTGGCGAGATCATCGGCGGTATCAAAGCGGCCACCACCTTCTCCGTCCAACCCGACAAAGTCGGTGTCGCAAAATTGGCAGATCGCGCTGGCACGATCGCGTTCCAGTCCGGACCAGAGATTGCACCCGGCGAAACGGACAAAAACCGCGCGGCGTCCGGCATGAACACCTTCGCCCTGAAGTGTCAGAAATCTTTCTTTGACCGCGTAGCTCATCGCGTCACATATCGAGTCGGGTCGACAATCCCGGCTTCTTCAAAGCCCTTTTGCCGCAAACGGCAGCTATCACAAAGACCGCAGTGCAGACCTCCGGGTGCCGGATCATAACAGGACCAGCTCCACGCAGGATCGAGATCAAGCCGGATCGCTTCCTTTGCTATATCCGCCTTGGTCATGTGCTGCAGCGGTGTCTGAATATTAAAACCGCTACCTTGATCACCGGCCTTGGTCGCCAGATCGGCGAGTCTTTCGAAACCCTCGATAAACTCTGGCCGGCAGTCGGGATAACCCGAATAATCCAGTGCATTCACACCGATAAAGATATCCCGTGCGTCTCTTGCTTCAGCGAGTCCAAGCGTCAGCGAAAGAAAAATGAGATTGCGGGCGGGTACATAAGTCACCGGTATATCATTGGTCACACCGGTTTTTGGCACATCAATATCGGCGGTCAGCGCTGATCCGCCAAAGCGGCTGAGATCAAGCGGCAAGATGATATGTTCATCAACCCCCAGCTTCGTGGCAATATTCTGGGCGGATTGCAGTTCAATTTTGTGCCGCTGGTTATAGTCCACCGTCAGCGCAATCAGCCGGTACCCCTGCTCCGCAGCAATCGCTGCAGACACCATCGAGTCCAGTCCACCGGATAATAATATGATCGCTTTGTTTGAATCGGAAGTCATAAGGCGCTCCGCTAATCGCCTTGCCGACGCGGTGCAAGTTTTGTGCGCAGTTCGCGTTTAGCAAGGACCGGTGCGGCGACCTTCGACGGTGAAGGAAAAGGGCGCGTTATTGCGGATACCTTGCGAGGATATCTGCACCAAGGCGCTGGATTCGCGCTTGATTTCGGTAACACCATGACCGGCATTGCCGCATTTGTAGCTTACACGAAGCTTCTTCGGGCTATTTTCAATCACGTAGCGCGTACAGGACAAATTGCGGTGCCGGATTTGCAGCAGCACCTCAGGATTTCCCAAACAGATTTTTTGTCCGGCATCGGAAGAACCACGTTCTTTCAGCGTCCATTCCCCTTGCATCAGCCCGTCGAGCAAAGCCAAACTTGGCGTTTGCGCGGGGGCAGCGACGGCGAATCCCGACAGGATGGCGGCTGACACGCTGATGAATTTGATCAGTTTCAAGCCTTTCATTGATACTCTCCTGTCAAGTTGGTTGCGTCGATCGTCTCAGGCTTATCCTGCTATAATTCGAGATTGCGGCCAATATTGTTACTAAATAAGGCATTCGATAGGAAATTTTCGACATATTGGGTGAAAAGCCATATCTGTGGTTACATTCAGTTGTTCAAACTCGCGCCCGTAATCATGAATGTTTTGCTGCAAAATGCGCAGTCAATTGCTATATTTCCCTCTTCGTCGACCATATCTTCCTTATCTTCTTTCGGGAAGCGCGCAATTACGTCCCGGATATGATCTTCATTACAGCGGCATCCCTTAACACACGGTTTACCGCTCAAAAGCCTCACTTCGTCGCTCTCGCTAAACAGGCGCCATAGAATCTCTTCCAGAGGCAGCTGGATTTCGGTGAGCTCTGCGGCCCGGACGCTGCCGCCCATGATCTCGACATGCTCCCATTCCGGATGATCCAGTTGCACATGGAGCCGTTCGCGGCCGGTCTCACCTTCTGGGAGATGCTGTACCAGCAGGCCCCCAGCAACAACCTTGCCATCGGTTTCGTCAATGGCAACCCGTATGAGCGTCGGAATCTGCTCGGATTGGAGGAAATAAATCTGCACCGCTTCCGCCAGACCCGCACCTTCAAGGGGTACAATGCCCTGATTGCGGCCACGGGGCTGCGGCTGGTCAAACGTGATGGCAAGATAGCCTTTGCCGAACAATGCCATCAGACTGGGCTCTACCGGTTGGGCTGCGAGCCGTTCCCGGTCAAATTCTACATAGCCGCGCAGAGCACCATCTTTATAGTCACAGGCGAGAAGGTTGATCACGCCGGCCTCTGTTTGCGCCTGCAAGGTCAATTGCGAGTCTTCATCCTTTAACAGCGCGCCCAGCATGGCGGTCAGGCAGACTGCTTCCGCCAGAATATCGCGGATCACCGGCGGGTAATCATGCGCTGCCAATATATCATCAAGCGCGGGACCAAGCCGGACCACACGCCCACGGCAATGCTTCGCCGGGATCGCGAAGGACAATATGCTGTCGGTCGGCGTCATACCCGTCATCAGATCTGGCCGAAACACCAGCGAAGCACGGATTTCTGAGCGTGGATCCGGTTTTCCGCTTCATCCCAGACGACCGATTGCGGGCCATCTATCACCGACGGCATGACTTCCTCGCCGCGATGCGCGGGCAGGCAGTGCAGGAACAAGGCATCCGGCTTGGCCTGTTCCATCATCACATCATTGACCTGATAGGGCATCATGGCGGCAAGCTTGTTATGGACATGCTCCTGGCCCATCGACACCCAGGTATCGGCCACGACGACATCCGCGCCCGCGACGGCTTCATTCTCATCCCGGTGAATCGAGATATTCGCGCCCGCTGCCTTTGCCTTTTCGATAAAACCCGGTTCGGGATCATAGCCTTGGGGGCAACCGATCCGGACATTATATTTCATTAGGCCGGCGGCTTCGACTATGCTGTTGAGCACATTATTGCCATCGCCCAGCCATGCTATTTCCAGACCCGGGAGCGTTTTTCCATGCTCGACCAAAGTCAGCAGATCGGCCACAATCTGACAGGGATGCGACAGATCGGTCAGACCGTTGATCACCGGAACACTTGCATTTTCAGCCATTTCTTCGATTTTGGCATGCTCGTCGGTACGGATCATGATCGCGTCGCACATCCGCGACAGGACCTTGGCAGTATCCGCCACCGTTTCCCCGCGACCGAGTTGCATTCCGCCGCTGTCCATAACGATGCTCGAACCGCCAAGCTGGCGGATCGCAATATCGAACGACACCCGGGTGCGGGTGCTGCTCTTTTCAAAAATCATCGCCAGCACATGATCGGCCAATGGCTGGTCCGCATCCGGCTTGCCTTTGGGCCAGCCTGCCCGCGCGGCCTTGCGATCAATCGCGTCGGCAATCATCGCTGCAATGGCATCCCCGCCCGCGTCGGACAGATTGAGAAAGTGCCTGCTCATGACGCAGGAGCCACATAGTCCGCCGCACCTGCGGACAGTTTCTCGATAAACGTCGCGATATGGCTGTCATCAATATTCAGGGGCGGCAGAACCCGTAAGGTGTTGTCCCCTGCAGCCACCGTCAGCAGACCATGATTGTCGCGAAGATGCGCGACAAAAGAACGCGCTTCCTGGGTCATCATGATGCCAAGCATCAGGCCCTTGCCCCGCACACCAGTGAACAGATGGGGATAATTGCCGATAAACTGTTCGATCGCCGCACGGAGTTTGTCGCCGGTCGACCGGACATTTTCCAGAAATTCGTCATTCGCAACCACATCCCAGACCGCATTTCCTGCCGCCATCGCCAACGGGTTGCCGCCATAGGTAGAACCATGGGTCCCGACGACCATGCCGCGAGCCGCTTCTTCGGTCGCCAGACAGGCTCCCAAGGGAAACCCGCCGCCGAGGCCCTTGGCACTCGCGACGATGTCGGGTTTGATATCATATAGTTCATGGGCATAAAGCGCGCCGGTGCGAGCAACACCGCATTGCACTTCGTCCAGCACCAAAAGGATGCCATGTTTATCGGCCAGATCACGCAGACCCTTCATAAACTCGTCCGAAGCGGGACGCACGCCGCCCTCGCCCTGAATGGGTTCAACCAGAAATGCAGCGGTTTTGTCAGTGATTGCCGCAGCAGCCGCTTCGAGATCGTCAAACTCGACATATTTGAATCCGGCGAGCAGCGGCGAAAAGCCGTGATGCATTTTTTCCTGATTGGATGCCGAGATGGTTGCCATCGTCCGGCCGTGAAAAGCGTTTTTGAAGGTGATGATCTCGAACCGGTCGCTGCCTGCGGATTGGTGATAGGCACGCGCAGCCTTGATCGCGCATTCCACCGCTTCCGCGCCGCTATTGGTAAAGAAGACGGTGTCTGCAAAAGTTGTATCGACCAGGCGCTGCGCGAATGTCTCGCCCTGAGGACTGCCATAAAGATTCGAAACATGCATCAACGTCGCCGCTTGATCCTGGATTGCCTTGGTCAGATGCGGATGGCCGTGGCCGAGCAGATTGACCGCAATACCGCTGGCAAAATCCAGCGCCCGGGAACCGTCTTCGGAAATCAGCCAGGCGCCCTCCCCTCGAACGGGACGAAAACCACAACGCGGGTATACAGGCATCAATGGGGTAATCGTCATGATCGACTTCCTTTCGCGGAAAACAGAAAAGGCGACCCGACTGGTCGCCTCTCGCAATAAAATGCTCTTATATGGCGGTTCGTGGAAGTGGTCAATCGTGGTGCACCGTAGCGACAATCTCGCGTTCGCCGTGATCATTCTACTGGTGACTTTTCACAATGCCGTTTGCGCTGCTTCCCAGTTCTGCCCATCGAATTTTGTGATGCATGGCTCCAGTCCGTGATCCGCATCCAGGCAATGAAAGTTGATACTCCAGCAATCGGGATGCGAGCGCGGTCGGTAGACACTTTTGACGCCGCAATGGCGACAGAATAAATGATCCGCCTGCCCGCTACCAAATTTATAACTGGTCAGATCGCCTTCGCCGCTCAGCAATGTAAAATTTTTATGCGGAGCGATCAGGTGCAAAAATCCGGTCCGCGCACAAATCGAGCAATTGCAGTCGAGCAACTCCGGTGAGGATCCTACATTGGCTTCGAAGCGGACAACGCCGCAATGGCAGCCGCCGGCTACCATAGTCTTCATTCGACTTCGTCCTGCTCGGCAGTTCCCTCGGGCCGCCTTTGAAAACCGAGTGATAGGGGAGTGATGAAACCACTATTGTTTATGCGGATGCGAACGATGCCTTGCAATTTCGGGTTTGCGAGCTTTTTCTCATAATCGCGGGCGGCTTCCTGAGGAACGTAAATTCGGTCACGTACCAGCCCATCATCGCCTTCTTCGCTCCATGGGTTCACCTTTGCTGTTGAATCGCAGACGGAGGCCAATGTTTGGCCGCTTCCAACCCGGTCCTGCACTTCCACGCTCTCGATATTTGGCGCGGCGCCTCTTATGCACAGGCTTTTTTGCGCTCCGTAGCCAGCCGCAATCTCATTCTCCTGAATGCCAGGCCAATCATAACGAAACTGCACATAATGTCCGCGCAACAAATCACGCGGATCATAGCCGGCAACGGGAACATCCCACTCGGTTCCCTGATCCGAGTCTCTCTCCGTGAGCATCCAGATCAGACCGAGGCCGGCCAGCGGAAGAAGCAAAGCCAAGGGAAGGAAGAAGCGACGATATCGGCTCATTGATCGGCCCCTTTGCCGTTTGTCTCAACAGTTGGGGTCTTGTTTGGCGCAAATGCCTTGGAAAAGCGGTATGCCAAAACGGCAATAGCAATGGTGATCACGCCCGCCAATATCAGACCTAGGCCACTGCTCAAAAGATCCGATGCAAGCTCGAAACTCAAGACAATCAAACGCAGCGCAACTATCGCGACGACCGTTTGAAACACATTTCGCCATCCGGAATATATCGCGCCCCAGCCAATAACCGCCCAGAATGCCATGAACAATATCGCATTGCCCAATGGCTCAGTCGATTGTGCGATGCTGCTGACGAAGCTGATAATCGCAGCAGCGATCAAAATTGCCGCAATGCTGATTCCGGACCCGGTGCGATTGAAAACGTAGATAAGCAGCGCAGCAGCGCTCCACAGCACCAAATGGATGATGGCTACCTCGCTTCCATTACTCTCTACTCCAAAAAGGCCGCCTTTGGTTAAGCCGTCAGCGATCAATTTAAGAGTAACCCCGGCCACAAATGCCGCAAAAGCAAATTGCCCGACTTGCTTCCAGAAAGCTTTCCTTGAGCTAAATTTCCTGATGAAGATTCCGAAGAGCAGTGCAAGAATTGGTACGCTGGTGATGACCGCTACATAAATAGACGGCGGCAGACTGTTGTTTTCCCAGTACCAGCTGAAATGCGCGATCGCCGTGCCCAAAAGCCCGACCATCCAAAGCAGGGAAATCAACCAGCCTCGACCAGCTAGCAGCAAAAGCGGCGAAAATAGAAACAGCCAAGTGGCCAACGGCTGCCATAGAGGCGAACTGGTTTGATAGACTTGGCCCAAATGCCCAAAAAATGTTGCACCCAGAACGGCAAGGATGAACAGCAGGACATCCTTCAAATACAGCCCCAGAAAACCATCGCGTGGTTGGAGGAGATAAATTCCTGCGGAAATGCCGGCTATCAACAGCGCATGGATCGTAAGACGGACCATCCCGGGAATATCATCCCAGTTTGCCGCGACCACGGAAATAATACCCAATCCGATTGCCAAAGCACCCAGTCCGATTAGGGACCAAAGACCCAAAGGCCGGGATCGGTCTGCTTCGAATTTTCGGATGCGTTGCGCGGTATCAGCGTCGATCAAACCCGCATTCTGCCAATTGTTTATTTTTCTTTCAGACAATTACTGATCCTTGCTGAAACACCAGAAAGTTACGCGGGACTAGCAGGCTTTGGCAAGTTCGGCTCTCAGAAGCTGCTTTCCCCTGCTCCTGACGGATCAATCCCGAACTTCGGTGGTATGGATGTCAATTCTGTTTTCCAATGTCCTGTGGACCGGACATTTTTCAGCAATTTCAAGCAGCTTTTGACGTTGCTCATCGGTCAGATTGCCGCGAAGAATGATGGAACGGTCGATCACATCAATCCGGTTGACCTCATTGTTGCAGCTTTTGCAGTCGTCGACATGTTCACGGCTATGCTCCAGCTCGATTTGCACAGATTCCAAAGGAATACCCTTGCGATCTGCGTACATTTTCATGGTCATCGACGTGCAGCTTCCCAGTGCCGCTAGCAACAGATCATAGGGCGATGGGCCACTGTCTGTGCCGCCGAAAGACTCAGGTTCATCAGCAAGAAAAACATGTTTTCCAACCTTAACGGTCTGCTGGAACTTTCCGCTGGCGGTTTCGACGGATACGAGGGAGGGATTTGTGGTCATGTTCATTCTACCGTTACTGATTTTGCGAGATTGCGAGGTTGATCGACATCCGTCCCCTTTGCAACCGCTACGTGATAAGCAAGCAACTGGACGGGCACAGCGTAGACCAGCGGTGCAATCAGGGGATGGACTTTCGGCATTTCGATGGTGGCCATGCAGCCTTCTCCGGCTTCGGCTAGCCCTTCGGCATCGGAAATCAGCACGACTTTCCCGCCCCGAGCCATGACTTCCTGCATATTGGATACGGTTTTCTCGAATAACGGACCGGATGGCGCCAGTACAATTACCGGGACAGCTTCGTCAATCAGCGCAATCGGGCCATGTTTCATCTCGCCCGAGGCATAGCCTTCGGCATGAATATAGCTGATTTCCTTGAGCTTGAGCGCGCCTTCCAGCGCCAACGGATATTCAGGACCGCGCCCCAGATACAGCACGTCCCGCGCCGGCGCAATGAGATGAGCCATATCAGCAATATCTTCATCATGCGCCAAGGCGGCGTTGAGGGCAGCCGGCGCTTCGGTCAAATGCTTGACGACGTCGCGCTCCTCGTCGCGGGTCATCTTTCCTTTGACCACAGCAAGATGGGCAGCAAGCGCAGCCAATACGGCGAGCTGACAGGAAAACGCCTTGGTCGAAGCCACACCTATTTCCGGACCGGCATGGGTGGGTAATAGCAAATCTGCCTCCCGCGCCATCGAGCTGGTCGGAACATTGACCACCACCGCGATTTTCTGGCCGTTTTCTTTGCTGTGACGCAGCGCAGCCAGCGTATCGGCGGTCTCGCCCGACTGGGAGATAAACAGCGCCAGCCCGCCCGGCTCGAGCACCGGATCGCGGTAACGAAATTCCGATGCAAAATCCAGATCCACCGGCACACGGGCGAAGGTTTCAAACCAGTATTTTGCAACCATTCCGGCATAATAGCTGGTGCCGCAGGCAACGATCGTCACACGCTTGATGTCACGCAAATCGAAATCCATCTGCGGCAGCGCCACCTGCTGTTCCAAGGGCCGGATATAGCTTTGCAGGGTTTGCGCAACCACCGTGGGCTGCTCGAAAATCTCCTTCTGCATGAAATGGCGGTAATTGCCTTTTTCAATCGCTGCGGCGGAGACCCCGGATGTCGTGGTTTCGCGTTCTACTGACTTGTTATCTTTATCATAAATAGCAGCACCATCGCGAGTAATGACAACCCAGTCGCCTTCTTCGAGATAGGCGATTTTCTGGGTCAGCGGAGCCAGCGCCAAGGCGTCCGAACCCAGAAACGTCTCGCCATCACCATAGCCGACCACCAAGGGTGATCCGAGCCGCGCGCCGATCAACAGATCCGGCTGCGAGCGGAACGCAATGGCCAGGGCAAAGGCGCCGCGCAATTGCGGCAAGACGGCCTGCACCGCTTCTTGCGGCGATTTTCCGGCTTCGACCTGTTCACTGACCAGATGGGCGACCACTTCGGTGTCGGTCTCGCTTTCGAACGAGCGGCCTCGCGCGCTCAGCTCCTCCCGCAAACTCTTGAAATTCTCGATAATGCCGTTGTGAACCAGCGCCACTTCGCCGGTGGCATGGGGATGGGCGTTGTTGGTCGTAGGCGCGCCGTGTGTGGCCCAGCGCGTATGCGCAATGCCGATATTGCCTGCGGCATCGTCGGTTTTCAGGACGTTGACCAGATTAACGAGCTTGCCCTCCGCGCGGCGCCGGATCAGCTGGCCGTCGTGCACGGTGCAGACACCGGCGCTGTCATAGCCGCGATATTCCATGCGCTTCAGACCGTCGACCAGACGATCCGAGACAGGTGACTTGCCAACAATTCCAATAATTCCGCACATGGTGTTTCGGGCTTTCTTTTCGTCTGCTCAGCGATGAACTGCTTATTTTTTTCGGTGATTTTCCGCCTCTACCATGCGATACAAAGAAAACAACGCTCGCCAACAGCGTTTTGATTTTTCCCCCGGGCGCGATTTATGGCGAATATTAGCTCCACGGTCCGGTTACTCACCGGGGATGACAAAGGCCTCATCGGAATGGTTGGCATAACCTGCGGCCAGATCATAGTCGACCGGGACAAGACCGGGATCTGCGCAGACAAGGTCGTTAATCGTCTTCTTCCCTTTCAGCACCAATATGCCGTCGCTCATTTCGGGATTATTGGGCTCTCCGGCTTTAAAGTTAGTCCTCACCACCCGGCTATAGACGACATAGGTCACATCGCCGCGCGAGAAGCTGAGTTGAGCCTCGCCGCCACCCGAATAGGGCACGGAGGCAAAGGTCAGTCTGTCCTTGCCTGCAGCTTCCGGCCAGACCAGTTCGGGTGCCTTACCAACATAGCCAAAACGATATTGCGCCGTCTTGGCTCCTGCACCATTTTCCGTTCCGCATACTGATACGGTTTTGCGGTTCTTCAACTGGCAGGAAAATATGACTGGCTCTTTGACGCTGCAGAACCCGGTTGCAGTGACCTTTTTGGCAACAGCCTGTTCGGGGTGACCCACGGATATTGGAGAATCGACCGCGACCGGATCCTCGGTTGTTTCAACCGATGCTGCTTCCTGCTCTGCTGGTGCCTGGTCACTGCATGCAGCGATGCCGAGAATGATCGGTACGACAGAGGCCAATCTTATGGCTCTGCTCCGATTCACGATTTCTTCTCCGAGGCTTTCTTCGTCGCACTCACCTTATTAAACCGATCGGCCCAACCTTCCTTTATCGTCTGCTCTGCCCGGACCAGCGCCAGATCACCGGCCGCCACATCCTTGGTCACCGTCGCCCCTGCCCCGACAATCGCCCCATCGCCGATCGTTACCGGCGCCACTAACGCGCTGTTACTGCCTATAAACGCGCCCTTGCCGATCACCGTCCTATATTTGAAATAGCCGTCATAATTGCAGGTAATGGTGCCAGCGCCGATATTGGCCCCCTCGCCCACTTCGGCGTCGCCGAGATAGGTCAGGTGATTGGCCTTGGCACCTCTGCCCAGCGTGGTTTTCTTCATTTCAACGAAATTGCCGACCTTGGAGCCTTCTTCCATCACCGCACCGGGACGCAGGCGCGCAAAAGGTCCGACATTGGTGTTGGGCCCAATGGTCGCCCCTTCAATATGGCTGTGGCCGTATATCTTCGCGCCGCTGGCAATAGAAACGCCGAGTCCAAAAATCACATTGGGCTCTATCACTACATCTGAAAAGACTTCCGTATCATACGAGAACCAGACAGTTTCCGGTGCAATGAGACTCACGCCAGCTGCCATTGCCTGAGCGCGACGGCGATCCTGCCATGCGCCTTCGACGGCCGCCAGTTCGGCCCGGCTGTTCACCCCGGCGACCTCGGCGGGATCATCGACTTCGATCACCGCGCTTTTCTGACCCGGCAATATGACAATATCCGGCAGATAATATTCACCCGCAGCATTATCATTGCTGATCTGGTCGAGCAAAATGAACAAATCGGTCGAGCGCGCTGCCATCAGGCCGCTGTTGCACAGGTTTACCGCGCGCTCCTGCTCATCGGCATCCTTAAACTCGATCATCTTCTCGATTTCGCCCTGCTCATCGGCGATGATCCGGCCATAAGCGCCTGCATCGTCAGGACGAAAACCTAGTACAACAGCCCGCGGGTCAGATCCGTTGTTCAAGCGGAAGACCATTTCCTGCAACGTCTGGGCGCTGACCATCGGGACATCGCCGTAGAGGATCAGTACATCACCGGCAAAACCTTCAAGCGCCGCTTTCGCCTGCGCTACGGCATGGCCGGTACCCAACTGGTCTTCCTGCACGGCAATAGCAACATTGCGGCCTTCCACGCTCGCTTCAATCTGCTCCCGGCGCGCGCCGACGACTATGACCGTGCGCTCTACGCCAACGGAATCGACAGTATCGAGCAAATGGTGGAGCATCGGCTTGCCGGCAATCGGGTGCAGCACCTTATGCGTATCCGATTTCATCCGCGTGCCCTGTCCGGCGGCCAGGATGATTGCGGCTAGCGGGCGATCTGTCATCGGCTTACTCCGGCACAAGTGGTTCAACAGCGACCGCATCCCGGCCATTTGCAGCGGCTAATGCCATGCAAAGCGGGCTTAAGCCAGCCCGTTTATCGCTAATTTCGCGGGTTCATTTTGCAGATTTTCCGCCTTTGCGCCACTTCGTCCATAAATGCCGCGCCAGCATCATCGGCGGCATCCGGAGCCAGTGGGAGCGGACGTAAAAAGCGAAGCGCGTCAGTTTTCGCGTTTCGCGGCCATATCCATCGCGAGCGAGCAAGCGGCGGATGTAGAGATGGTCAGCAAATTTTGTCTGGTCAACGTGATTTTCGCAAACCGGCGTTGCATATAAGCGAGCAGCAAGACGCATCGCCCTCGCCAGTTCCTTGCTCAGCCCGTGGGTTTGCGCGCAGATATCCAGTTCTATCCAGAATTTCTCATCTGTTTCAGAAAAATGCCGGAGCAACAAGTTGATATCCCACAAATTCCGCAGCCCGCCAGCCAGATCACCGTCGGCAAACAAATGGGCAATGGAATGCAGCACCATATCGGCGGGAGCCATGATATAGAGCCCGTTGTCCAGCCGGACCGCGCTATCCAGAATCGCTGTTGCATCGGGCGTGGGGCCAGCGGTCAGCGGCAATATCGTGTGATGGACATCGATCATCCGGTCGCGTTCACGGTGAATCAGCGGCGGCAATTCGTGCATATGGTCCCGATAATATTGGTCATCATAGGCGTCCTGCTTCACCCACTCCCACCCGGCATCAAGCAAAGCCGCTTCGACCACCGGCAAATCTTCCCGCAGCACCATGATATCGAGATCACCGATGCTTCTCCCCACGCCGGCAGCGAGATCCGCCGCAACATAGGCGGTGCCTTTCATCAGCACGATCTTGCCGGGATAATCGGCCAAAGCTCGTCGGGCGCAGTCGGCTTCCCACAGAGCCTGTCTGCGCGCCAGATCATGTGCCTCGGCGGCATCCTGCAAAACAGCGCGGACGCGATCCGGCACGGCAACATTCTTGAGCTGATGGGCAAGCGAACCGATCAGCGATTCCGCGCGGGCTATGCTGATCAATCCTGTCCACTGGCCGCTGTCAAACGTCTCGACGCTTGCCGGATCGCGGAGGGCGCGCACCAAAGGGCGAGCATCGCGCATCATGGCAGTCTGCTCCACAGGCCTTCAATCAACTCTTCGGCCTGATCCGCCGATTGATAATCCATTGCCTTAACGGGCAATCTATCAACGAACCGGGTTAGCGCGTGAAAGCCGGTCTCCCCCAATGCGACATAGTTGGTAGATGCCTGAGTCAGGCGAACGAAAACTTCCGATTTGCCCATATCCCGCAATTCCGGAGTGTAGCCGAAGCGGGGAAATAACAGCAACGCCGGCTTGGCGGGCTCGTCCATCCGCGTGATCGCTTCTTTGTGAGGCACAAGATGGCGGATGTCGCCTTTTGGAGTGGCCTTCATTTCCGGGCCGAACCGGTTGGCAGACGCAACGCCCAGCATCGCGTCGATGGCTTTGTTTTTCAGGCTGATCAGCCTAGGAAACGGGAATATCTCACCAGAATCGAGGCTTAGCAAGGCGAATTCGTCGCCCATGAATCGCCAGCCTCTTTCAGCCAGCATGGCGGACAATGTCGATTTCCCCGAACCGGAAAGGCCGGTCATGATCAGCGCCTTGCCATCCTTTTCCACGCTGCTGGCATGGAGCAGCAAATGCCGCCGCCAGCCAAGCGCCATTTGCAGGCCCATTTCAGCGGCCAGCAGGCCCTGTTTGAGCGGCAATGGTGCGGCATCGGGCAACCAGAAATCACCGCCGATATGAACCGATGGTCTAACGAAACGCCGCCAGGGTTTTTCAGGGTCGAGACGGACCGTAAAATCAACGCTTTGATCGGCCGGCGTCGGATAGTTGCTGTACAAAGCTCCCAATTGATCCAACGGTTGTCGCCATGCCGAAGCGATACGGAAAACTGTAGGCCCGATTTTGAGCAATATCTGGTGCATCTCGCCCATCAACCTGGCACTCGCGACACCAATCCCAGCTTGGAAAGCTCTTCCAGGCGGGCAATAACTATATCTTCCACATCAATATCGGATTCGAGGTCGAATGTTGCCGTCAGTCGCGACGCGACTTCGGCGGCGGTCAGCGAATGTTCTTCCATCACTTCCAATATCGCCGGAGCGGGATCGGCCAGCATGTGAGTAATCCCCGAAGTTCGATGAAATAACAGCGTCATACTGTCGAGATCATGCCAGATCAGATTATCGTTCGCCGCAGCCCGATATTTTTGGGTCATGATGGATTACCTGCGATTCTGGGACGACATTCCGGTCTGATAGCAGGCAAATGTTAAAATTGGTCGGTTATATCAGCGCGGCATCTGCAGCGAGGCATAGCATGTAAATCCACTCTGACCGGATTGTAGTCTGCGGATATAATTTACATAAGCCTGAGACTGGTCACGGGATGTGCCCGGCAGCGTCCGTCCGTTCATCGCGCGGCGCACTTCTTCGCCGGTAAAATTGCGGCCCGCTGGCGGATATGCGCCCGGTGTGTCGGACGTAACAACCTTGCCATCCGAGGCGATATATCCGCCCGACGCATGATTGCCGGGTACCGGAATTTCACAATTGAGCACAGAACCAGCAGTTTGCGCCAAAGCAGGCTTGATACTGACCACCGCCGAAGCGGTTACCGCACCCATCATCAAAGCGCGACGGCGGGTCACTATTCCGTTTTTGAGGTCACTATTGACCGACGGTCCAGTTGGAAGGTCATCATTCATCGAATTTCTAGCCATGGCTTCCCTTGCTTCAGATTTCCGCACATAAGCAGAAATCAGGTAAAAAGCGAGCAAACAGTCCGCCGAGGCAAACCGAGTCTATAATCGGGACATAGACACCGAAATCGTTAACATAGCCTCTATATCGCCGCAGACGGACCGTGTGTCTTGAAACATTCTCATTGCCGTTCTTGCGCTGCACCGCTTAAACGGATGATATGATCATGGCAAAACTCGCCCGATGACTTCGGTTTCTCCTGTTCGCCTGCTTGTTGCCCTGTCGTTTATCGTCGGCGGCGCCCTATTGGCGAGCTTATTGTCTCAATCCGGGCAACAGATTATCGTCGTTATCGTAACCGGTGCAATAGCATTGTTCATAGTTCTACGGGACCCGCCGGCCCCAACGCTGCCGGACCCCGCCTCACTGGAACGGCAACGCAAACGCATCCTGTATCAAGGCCGGTCGGAAGGCTATCAAGACATCATCCACCCGATAACCGATCCGATATTGCTGGTTCTCAATGCCAAGGTGGCAGCGGCCAATCCAGCGGCCGCAAAAGTTTTGGGAGATCATATCGTCGGCGAGGACGTGCGGGTTGCCATCCGTCATCCCGCAGCCGCCGATCGACTCGCCAACCCGGATGCCAAGCATACGGGAGAGCCCATCCTGCTCGTGGGTGTCGGAAGCACGGACCAGCGATGGGAATTGCGTATTCACGGTATGCCCGACGGCCTGAAACTGGTCCAGCTGTCGGACCGCAGCAGCCATTATGCGGCCGAAAAAATGCGGACGGACTTTGTCGCCAATGCCAGTCATGAACTGCGCACACCGCTGGCCGCGATAAAAGGATTTCTGGAAACGCTGGAAGATCCCGAAGCCGGGAAGGATGATGCCACGCGGGCCCGTTTTCTCAAAATAATGCATGATGAAGCGGAACGCATGCAGCATCTCGTTGAGGGCTTGATGTCGCTTTCGCGTATCGAGGCGGAAAAATTCGAACTGCCCTCTGAACAGATTGACCTGAGCGAGCTGGTCGGTGAAGCGCGCGATTTCTACATCAACAGTCGCGGCAAACAAGAAAAGGAAATACAGGTCACTCTTCCGACCGACATACCCCTGATTTACGGTGATCGGGTGCAATTGGCCCAGGTTGTGAACAATCTGCTCAGCAATGCCTTCAAATACGGAAAGAAGGGAACACCGGTAAAGATAAGTGTAGCGCCAAATCGGGCTGGGACGATGCTGAGACTTTCGATAAGCGACGAAGGCGATGGGATCGCACCGGAACATATTCCCCGTCTCTCGGAGCGCTTTTATCGCGTCGACAAAGGACGAAGCAAAGCGATCGGCGGAACGGGCCTGGGGCTTGCTATTGTCAAACATATTTCGGAACGGCACGGCGGAAGGATGGAAATCACTAGTGAAATCGGCAAAGGCACGACAGTGTCCGTGTTGCTGCCTATCGCCAACAAGGCAGCAAGCCGCAAAGTGATCGAAAGCACATCCTCATAAACCGATATCTCAGTGGCCTAACCTTTACAGGGCGAGAGTGCGATGACCGGCTGTCACATAATCGTAACATATCTGTAATCACCACGACATTACCGGTCCCTAGAAACCGCTTCAACAAATCTGTTATTCCGGCTCTTGGCAGCATCAGCCTCAGATCGAATGCAACTCTATTGGGGACTTTAATCATGTTAAGAAAACTTGCTTTCCTGACCATCGCATCTTTCGCAGTATCCGCATGTCAGGATCAGGCATCGGGCGGCCAGGGCGGCACGCGAAGCGAAATCCGGATAGTCGGATCTTCAACGGTTTTTCCCTTTGCAAAGGCAGTGGCTGAGCAATTCAGCATCAACGGTGCAAACCCATCCCCCATTCTTGAATCCACCGGCACGGGCGGAGGTATGAGTCTTTTCTGCGCCGGCGTCGGTGCAGGTACCCCCGATATCGCGAATGCGTCCCGGCGGATCAAGGCATCCGAACTGGAATTGTGCCAGAGCAATGGCGTGACCGATGTTGTCGAAGTGCAAATCGGCATCGACGGGATTGCGATTGCCCAAGCGAATGACGGCACTGCTTTTGCACTGACACCGGTACAGATTTACAAAGCCATCGCGGAACGGCCGTTCGGAAAAGAAAATACCGCGAAAAAATGGTCGGATATTGATCCATCCCTGCCCAAATTCGCGATCAGCGTTTATGGTCCGCCATCAACCTCCGGCACCCGTGACGCGCTCACGGAACTGATCATGGAAGTCGGCTGCGTCACGGATCCGGCCACAAAGGCTCTCAAGGACACCAACAAACAGGAATTCGATGCGATTTGTCATGAGGTAAGAGCGGATGGTGCCTATGTCGATGCAGGCGAGAACGACAATCTCATTGTCCAGAAGCTGAAAGCCAATCCCAATAGCGTTGGTATTTTTGGTTATAGTTTTCTCGAAGAGAATCTCGACAGCGTGCGCGGCATTCCGGTATCTGGCGTCAACCCGACTTACGATGCCATTGCATCGGGAGAATATCCTGGCGCCCGCCCGCTCTATGTCTATGTAAAAAAACAGCATGTCGGCGTGATACCCGGACTTGAGGACTATATGCTGGAATTCATCAATGCCGGGACCCGGGACGGTTATCTGGTAAAGGCCGGATTGATTGCTTCACCCGACGAGGTCAGGGCAAAGATGACCGAAGTGGTCCGCAACATGACACCGCTTGCCATCAGCGAACTCAAATAAGCGCTCGGCAAAGGCCGTTATTTCTCAGATGATTTTGAAACAGGGGCGGAACCCAATATTGTGACAAGTGCGACGCTCCTTTTTCTCGTGATCGGCCTGGGCTTCGTTGCGTGGCTTTTTGGGCGCTTGAAAGCGGCCGGGCTGCGAACGAATGACAAAAACTCCCGATCAGCGCTTCATTCCCTGCCCAGTTATCATGGCTGGTATGTCGCTTTATGGGCGATTGTTCCTGCAGTCATTTTCCTGACAGTCTGGAGCTTTGTCAGTCCGGCCCTGATAACCGATGCCGCGCTGACCAGCCCCGCTGCGGCGCAATTACCCCAAGGCGGTTTTGCCCGCGCCGCGATCCTATCCGAGGCCCGCGCCATTGCTTACGGAAATCAGGTCAACGCATTTAATCCGCTGTCCCAGACGATGGTCGAACCCTATCGGGACGCCATTTCCTTTTACCAGATGATCGGGGCTGTCGCGGCGCTGCTCATGGTCTTCGCTTGCGGCGCCTATGCCTGGCTGAAAATAAAACCGGATCTCAGAGCGCGCACAAAAATCGAGCGGGTGACGATGCTGGTGCTGCTGCTCGCATCGTTGATCGCCATTGTCACCACCGTCGGCATTTTCCTCTCGCTGGTGTTTGAAACGGCCCGTTTTTTTTCCATGGTATCGCCGATCGATTTTCTATTTGGCACCGAATGGAATCCGAAGGCGGTTGCCGGACCCAGGGGCGAAACCGGATTTGGTGCGATCCCCCTTTTCTGGGGTACGGTTTTTATCGGCGCCATTATCGCGATGATCGTGGCTATTCCGCTGGGTCTCATGAGCGCTATCTATCTTACTCAATATGCTCCGGCAAAATTCCGGTCGTGGATGAAGCCGATCCTCGAGGTGCTCGCCGGCGTACCGACGGTGGTTTACGGCTATTTCGCCGCCCTGACCGTGGCCCCCGCGCTACGTGATTTTGCCGTCTCGATCGGCATCTCAAACGCGTCGTCGGAATCCGCTCTGGCTGCGGGTGTGGTGATGGGCATCATGATCATTCCCTTCGTTTCTTCCATGGCCGATGACAGTATCGCCGCCGTGCCCAGCGCGATGCGCGACGGTTCCTTGGCGATGGGAGCGACGCACAGCGAAACCATCAAGAAGGTTCTGATCCCTGCCGCTTTGCCTGGCGTCGTTGGCGGTGTCCTGCTCGCCGTCAGCCGGGCGATTGGCGAAACAATGATCGTTGTGATGGCCGCCGGTCTTGCCGCCAATATGACCGCCAATCCCTTCTCCAGCGTCACGACCGTCACCACCCAGATCGTTCAGTTGCTAACCGGTGATCAGGAATTTGACAGTCCCAAGACACTGGCCGCCTTTGCTCTGGGACTTGTCCTGTTCATCGTGACGTTGCTGCTCAATCTCATCGCCTTGCGGGTGGTCAAAAAATACCGGGAAGCTTATGAATAGTCTCACCGAAACGAAGCGTCGCCCGACCGACTGGCAAGGGGCCGAAATGCAAAAGCGCATCGCGCGGCGCTATGCGGCCGAACGCCGGTTCAAGGCGATCGGCATGGGAGCGATCCTGCTGTCCGCCGGTTTTCTGGCCTTTCTTCTGGTGGTCATGGTGGGCAACGGATTCCGCGGGTTCACCCAGACGGAGTTGCCGCTCGAGATCGATTTTCCTGCCGCCACCGGCGGCGTTTCCCCAAGCCAGTTTGAAGGTCCGAACGGAAGTACAAATTTGCAGGCCCTGGGATTGCGCGAAATTGTCGATAGCAGCATAGAAATCCAATATGGCCAGGCTGGCAGCGAACTATTCTCCCCTGGCGGCTGGACGACGGTCAGCGCCATGATTCTCGACAATCCGAGAATTGCCCAACAGAAAGTAACCGTGTATCTACCGGTGATTTCTGACATAGACGTCGCCTACAAGGACGAGGGCAACCCTGAAGCTGAACAGAAAGTCAGGGAATTTTCCGATCTGCTATCAACCGGATTCAACTGGAATTTTCTAAGCAATTCAGATGCCACGGACCCGATGCAGGTCGGTATTTGGGGGGCGTTCAAAGGCTCGTTGATCACCATGATCGTGACTTTGCTGCTCGCCTTCCCGGTTGGCGTATTCGCCGCGCTTTATTTGGAAGAATATGCGCCAAAGAACCGTCTGACCGATCTCATCGAGGTTTCGATCAACAATCTCGCCGCCGTGCCGTCAATCATCTTTGGCTTGCTTGGCCTGGCCGTGTTCCTGAATTTTTTCGGCATGCCGCGTTCCGGGGCGCTGGTCGGCGGCCTGACACTGGCTCTGATGACCATGCCGGTGATCGTCATTTCGGGGCGCAATGCCGTGAAAGCAGTACCACCTTCGATCCGCGAAGCCGCACTGGGCATTGGCGCAAGCCCGCTGCAGGTCGTATTCCACCATGTCTTGCCGCTCGCACTTCCCGGCATATTGACCGGAACCATCATCGGCATGGCCCGGGCGCTCGGCGAAACGGCTCCATTGCTGATGATCGGCATGCGCGCGTTCATCGCTACGCCGCCAAGCGGGATCACCGATCCGGCGACCGTATTGCCGGTCCAGATTTTCCTGTGGTCTGACGAAGTCGATCGCGGCTTTGTCGAGAAAACATCAGCGGCGATCATTGTGCTATTGCTGTTCCTCCTGACGATGAACGCGCTGGCCATTTATCTGCGCAACCGCTTTGAAACCCGTTGGTAGATATCCAGATGAATGATGATCAGAAAATGCAAGAACCGAGTGAAAGCTTAAATATGACAGATTCGGCTACAACAGTCGCGACAAGTGATACCGGCACACCGAAAATGACCGCTCGCCATGTCGATGTTTTCTACGGCGACAAGCAAGCCATCAACGACGTATCGATCGACGTTAACATGGATAGCGTCACGGCCTTTATCGGACCATCCGGCTGCGGTAAATCGACCTTTCTGCGCTGTATGAACCGGATGAACGACACCATTCCGATCGCCCGGGTCACCGGCGAGATCATGCTTGAAGGCGATGACATTTATGCGCCGCATATGGATGTTGTGCAGTTGCGCGCGCGGGTCGGCATGGTGTTTCAGAAACCCAATCCCTTCCCGAAGTCGATCTATGACAATATTGCTTACGGTCCGCGAATCCACGGGCTCGCGACCGGCAAGGAAGAACTGGACAATATTGTAGAATCCTCCTTGCAGCGCGCCGGCCTCTGGGGCGAAGTAAAAGACCGTCTGCAGGACAGCGGCACCGCATTGTCGGGCGGCCAGCAACAGCGCCTGTGTATTGCGCGCGCGATTGCGGTTGATCCCGAGGTGATCCTGATGGACGAACCGTGCTCGGCACTCGATCCCATCGCCACGGCCAAGATCGAAGAACTGATTCATGAATTGCGCGGGAAATATGCTATCGTTATTGTCACTCACAATATGCAGCAAGCGGCGCGTGTCTCGCAAAAAACTGCCTTTTTCCATCTCGGGACTTTGGTGGAATATGGCGATACGACAGATATTTTCACCAACCCGCGTGAAGGAAAAACGCGGGATTATATCACCGGTCGCTACGGCTGACCTGGAGAAGATTAGGAACAGATAATGGCCAATAGTGGGACAGAACATACCGTCAAAGCCTTCGATTCTGACATCAACCAGCTGCGCGGATTGGTTGCGGAAATCGGTGGTCGCAGCGAACAGGCAATAGCCAAGGCGATGCGCGCACTGGAAAACAGCGATCTGGAACTGGCTGCTGAAGTCGTCCGGGAAGACAAGCTGATCGACGATCTGGAAAAGCGGATCGACGAACTGACGTTTCAGACGATCGCGCTGCGTGCCCCAATGGCCGATGATCTGAGAGAATTGATCGCCACGTTCAAGATATCCGGGGTGGTTGAACGCATTGGCGACTATGCAAAAAATATCGCGAAACGGGTTCCGATCGTCACCCAGACTCGCCGGATGGCACCGGTTTCTCTGCTGCCGTCGATGTCGAAAATCGCCAGCGAACTGGTCCGCGACGCGCTCGACGCTTTTGCCCGGCGCGATGCGGAACTGGCGATGGAGGTAAACCGGCGCGATCAGATCGTCGATGATTTCTACAACAGTATCTTCCGTGCGGTGATTACCCACATGATCGAAAATCCGAAAGATATTGGCGAGGCAGCGCATCTGCTGTTCATTGCCAAAAATCTGGAACGCATCGGAGATCATGCTACCAATGTTGCCGAGATGGTCTATTTTGCGGCGACCGGCGAACCGATGCCCGAACGCACCCGAGGAGAAGATCCGACTACTCCGCTGGATGACGCGCTGAGTGATGACGCCGACTGATGCCAAATGCCAAATTATTGCTGGTGGAAGATGATGCCGCGCTGGCGGAACTCTTGTCGTGGAACTTCAAGAAAGAAGAATATGACGTCATCCACACAACGGACGGCGAAGAAGCGCTTTTGCTGGTGCAGGAACATCGCCCGGACGTGATCTTGCTCGACTGGATGCTGGAAAGCCTTTCCGGCATCGAGGTCTGCAGACGCCTGCGCCGGTCGTCGGAAACGGCCAATATTCCGATCATCATGCTGACCGCGCGCGGTGAAGAGGAGGACAAGATCCGCGGCTTGGAAACCGGCGCGGACGACTACATCACCAAGCCATTCAGCCCCCGCGAACTGGTTGCCCGGGTCAGAGCCGTGTTGCGCCGCGTCCGACCTGCCCTCGCCGGTGAAAAACTGACCTTTGACGATCTGGAAATGGATATTGTGGGCCACAAGGTCAAACGCGGCGGCGATACCATCGCGCTCGGTCCGACCGAATTTCGCCTGCTCCGCCATTTTCTGGAACATCCGAACTGGGTATTTTCCCGCGAACGGCTGCTCGACAGCGTCTGGGGTCAGGATAGTGATATCGAACTGCGTACCGTCGATGTTCACATTCGGCGGCTCCGCAAAGCGCTCAATGCCAATGGCAGAAGCGACATTATCCGCACAGTACGATCGGCTGGCTATGCGCTCGACACCGACGCAGCAGAGGGATAGTTTTTACCTCACCTTATCATACGGGCGGATTTATGGTTCTAATCGGTGACGAGCTTTACGAGTTTGCGCTCGACCGGTGCCAATATTCCAGCGAGATCGTGGCCACGCTTCAGAATCTGTCCCTGTTCGCCGTGCAACGACCACATGCCCTGACGGTTGCGATCAGCCGGCCGTTTTTCAATACGTATTTGCGGTCGTTCCGATGCGCGGCGGAAAGCTGCGAAAATTGCGACATCACGCCGCATATCCATAGCATAGTCTTTCCAGTGGCCCGCAGCCACCATGCGACCGTATAGACCGAGAATACGTTCCATTTCCCGGCGTTCAAAGCCCACCTGAGCGGGACTGCCTCGCTGCGGAAAGGCCGAGACATTGGATCCGGTAAAACGCATCAAGCGCGATCACGTCCCTTTGTCGCTATCTTTTTATCATCTTTGTTTCGCTCATCGGCGAACGCCGCAATTCGCTTCTGCAACTGCTCCATTTCACATTGCAAAATTTCCAGCTTTTGCGTCGATGGATCGAAAACCTCGCTGCAGGGCGTTCCGTAGGGAACAAAATCTTTCTGATAATCCTTTGCTTCGAGCAATGTTGGTCGTGCGCGGACACCAACCATGGTGGCGCCTTCTGGCACATCCTGCGTTACTACCGCATTGGCACCGACCCGGGCCCGCTTGCCGACGATGATCGGGCCGAGCACCTGAGCGCCGGATCCCAATATGGCATCATCTTCAATAGTTGGATGGCGCTTGCCACCAACACCGTTGGCCGGGTTGGTTCCGCCGAGAGTCACACATTGATAGATCGTGACATTATCGCCAATTTCAGCAGTCTCCCCGATGACGGTAAACCCGTGATCAATAAACAGATGCCGACCGATTTTCGCACCAGGGTGGATATCGATTGCGGTTAGAAATCGCCCGAGATGGTTGATAAACCGGGCGAAGAAATAGAGTTCGCCCCTGAACAGCCAATGCGCCAGTCGATGCAGGCCGATAGCCAGCACACCCGGATACAGCAGCACTTCCCAGCGAGATCGGGGTGCCGGATCGCGAGCTTTGATGGAATCCAGATAAGCGCCCAGTTCCCGAAACATATAAATTCTCTCCGGATGTTGCGAAGATTTATAAAATAGGCACGTCAAACCAGTATTTCCAGTCTTTTTTTGAAACGCAATTTTGGTGATGCTTTTCATCTGAGCCATAATCACTATATCAGATCAATAATTAAGCACTGATCGAAAGTCTCGATAATGTCGACCTACCTCCCCACGCTCAAGCAATTGCAATATCTGGTGGCGCTCAAAGAACATGGCCATTTCGGCAAGGCGGCTGAATCTTGCTTTGTAACCCAATCCACCTTGTCTGCGGGCATAAAGGAATTGGAAACGTTGCTCGACATTGTTCTGGTGGAGCGCACGCGCCGGGTTGTTCGTTTCACGGAGCTGGGCAATCAGATGGTGGAAAAGTCTTATCGCATCCTGCGTGAGGCAGAAGAGCTTTCCGAAATGGCCCGATCCGCAGGCAAACCGCTGGCCGGTAACGTCCGGATGAGCGTCATTCCTACAATTGCACCCTTTCTATTGCCCCGCTTGTTACCGCGACTGCGCGAAGAACGGCCGGAACTCAAACTCTATCTGAAAGAGGAAACCAGCCAGGCCGCTTGTGATTCTCTGCATCATGGCCATGCCGATTGCGTGTTGCTGGCGCTGCCATTCCCATGCGGCGATGTCGAATCCGAAGTTCTGTTCAGCGACGAGATATTCGTGGCTTTCCCGAAAGATGATCCAAGAGATCCCCCGCCACGGGTTGATCCGGCTGCGCTGGACGAAACCCGTCTCCTGCTGCTTGAGGACGGGCATTGCCTTAAGGACCACGCCCTTGCAGCTTGCAATCGACCGGAACTCAGAGCTTCAGCGCGGATGATGGGAACGTCGCTGCACACGTTGGTCCAGATGGTAGACAATGGTCTCGGCCTGACGCTGCTTCCCAAGATGGCAATCGACAGCGGCATATTGGATCACACGAACATCGTTGCAAGACCGCTGAAATCCACAAACGCTACACGTGACATTGCTCTAATTTGGCGGACGAACAGCCCTCGGCGCAGCGAGTTTCAATTGCTGGCAGAAATCATGAAGGGTGCACAGAACTGGGTTTCAAACGCCCGTTCATAGACCTTCGTCCTATTTTTCCCATTTTTCCGATGCTTTGATATCAGATGCACGCTCTTCCACCCATTTTGTGGTGCCATCAGCGCGGGTTTCTTTCTTCCAGAACGGCGCAACGGTCTTCAGCTTGTCCATGATAAAGGAACAGGATTCCATCGCAGCCTTGCGATGATCGGAACCGGTCACGACAAGCACGATATTCTCGCCGACCGACAGCTGGCCGACACGATGGATGATCGTGACCGCGTGCAGCGACCAGCCGGATTGTGCGGTTTCGGCGATCTCCTGAAGCGCTCTGCGCGTCATTGCCGGATAATGTTCCAGCGCGAGCGTTTTCAGATTGCCGTCATCCCGGACCTGACCCACAAAACTGGCAATCGCTCCGCCGCCAAGCCCTGCAACCTTTAGCGTCTCCACGCCGATGTCAAAATCGGCGGCGCCCACTTCAACCTTTATCATCCTCCGGTTACCGGAGGGAAAATGGCCAGTTCCTTGGCGTCACCGATCGGTGACGCCGGGGGCCCGTAGTCTTGGTCGAGAGCAAAACGCATTTTTTCGACATCGGACAAAATTTCCGCATAGGCAGCGCCCCGATCGATCAGCATCGTCAAGACATCGCCGATTGTCTCGACATCGTCTTCAAGCGAAACTTGCTCCTCGTCGAGGCCAAGCCGTTCGCGCACCCAGGCGAAATAAACCAAGTTGATCGAACGGCCCATCAGTCCATGTGCTTCAAACCGACGCGAAGATAATCCCATCCGGTCACAAGGGTCAGAATCGCCGCGGCCCATAGCGTCCACAAGCCAACGGTTTGAACGATCGGAAATTGCGGCAACCCGCCCGCCAGAATCAAAGCACCGAGAGAAATCATCTGAAATCCGGTTTTCCACTTGGCCAGTTGGGAAACCGGAACGCTGACCTGCAAACCGGCAAGAAATTCCCGCAAGCCGGACACGGTGATCTCGCGCAACAAAATGACAAGGGCTGCAATAGTATGCCATCCGTTGATGTCTCGGGTGAATACCAGCATCAGCACCACGGCTGCGACCATGATTTTATCGGCGATCGGATCGAGGAATATGCCAAGCTTGGAAACCGTGCCCTGCGACCGGGCAACATAGCCATCGAAATAATCGGTGACCGCCATCAAACAATAGAGTCCGAAGGCGAGCAAATAGTCGATCGGCAGCGGCTGCGATCCCGGCACGTCAAAATTCGGCCAGAGTAGGAAAACCAGAATCGGAACCGCAAATATTCGCGAAAGTGTCAATATGTTGGGCAAATTCAGCATCGCGGCTTTCGCATAAACAGATTCTCCCGAAATGAAAATTGATTCAACCACTAATGCGCAAATTCATGAAGTGTGCACCCGTCATTAGATTTGACGTCAAGCCTCAGTGGGCTAAGGATATCGCATCATTCCATTTTTCGCTCGAAAAGAGATTTTCATTTGATGCAAAATACTGCGCATTTGCTGCGGACAAGAAGATTTTTGCCGCTGTTCCTGACGCAGCTGCTTGGTGCGTTCAACGACAATCTGTTCAAATTCTCGATGGTCATTCTGGTGACCTACGGGATTTACGAAAGTGAATCCGAGGATTTCGCTTTCAACGCCCTTGCCTCCGGCCTCTTCATCTTGCCCTTTTTCCTGTTTTCGTCGCTGGCAGGCCAGTTGGCCGATAATTATGACAAGGCACGGATCACGAGATTCGTGAAAACGCTCGAGATATTCATTGCGGTCATCGGCGGGATCGGGCTCTGGTACCAGTCGATACCTGTCATGCTGACGGCATTGTTTCTCCTCGGGCTCCAATCTACCTTTTTTGGCCCCATCAAATATGCAGTGCTCCCTCAGCATCTCCAAGCGGACGAAGTTCTGGGAGGGACCGGGCTGGTCGAAGCCGGGACCTATATCGCAATTCTTGCTGGCACGATCCTCGGTGGCATCATCATTGACCGCGACGGTAACGGCGTCGAGATTGCTGTCATCACGGTTTTTCTGGTGGCCCTGATTGGCCGCGTGGCAGCCCAGTTCATGCCACCGGCACCGGCGCAAAAGGAAGTCGAGAAAATCGACTTTAATTTTGTCCGCTCGTCCATCCACCTTATTTCGGCGACCTTGCATGTGCGCAAATTATATCTGGCGATTATCGCAATCAGCTTTTTCTGGACGATCGGATCGGTCCTGATCATTCAGTTCCCGCCGTTGGTAGAGAATGTGCTGACGGCCACGCCGGAGGTAGCCAGCCTCTTCCTGGGAGTATTTTCAATCGGCATCGCCATTGGCTCAGTCCTGGTCAACCGATTGTTGAAAAGCGAAGTCTCGGCACGTTTTGCACCGGTGAGCGTTATTTTAATGGGTGTATTCGTCGTGATTCTCTACTTCATAGCGCGTGGCTGGGAGGGTTTGCCAAATGGCGAACTCTATACGTTCAAGACATTCATCGTCCACGATCGCGCCTGGTCTCTGTTAGCGACACTCGGTGGTGTATCGATATTCGGCGGCATGTTTGTCGTACCATTATATGCCTTTCTGACCACGACCGTTGATATCAGCCAGACCGCCCGCACCATCGCCGCCAATAATGTGGTCAATTCCGGCTGCATGGTTTTGGGTGCATTGACCGCGATCGGGCTCAGTATGCTGGGTGTTTCCACAACGGAACAACTGTTGCTGGTTGCAACCATGTGTCTGGTGGCCGCGTGGCTGGGCCAGCAACTCCATCGGGCTTGCGATTGATCTCGTCTTTTCGCCGAATCAAAATATGAATGTGTAAAATGCGGTAAAAAAGGCGAGAAAGCTCAGCAGGAACAAGCTGGCATCCTCTCCCAACCATTTCGTTCTGGATGACGGTGCTGCCTCCAAACCATGTTCTCTTCCAGCAATCTGCACGATCCCGGTCGGCAGGCTCTGTCGAAAGGGATGCCTTATGCCTTCGTTGCGCAAAACCAGCGGTCTTAATTTCTCTCTGTCCATGCCGATCAGTTAACAATTTGTTATCCATATTATCCAGCACGAATTTCGCGCCGATGGTTAACGTCTTGTATTGGAACAGCCCCGCAAATCCGGAATTTTCCAGAACGGAGTGGAAATGGAATTAACAGACTGCAATTCCTTCCGTCCCACGCAATCAAATTATCGGCAAACTACAACCTGTGTGATCTTTGCAACTAATTCCCCAAATCACGATTTTGAACAATAACATGGTTGATTTCAGCAGTCTGTTATGCCAGTGGCTATCGGGTATTGAGTGAAATGCGAAACCCTGAAGGAGCAAATTATGCGTTTCGGTAAAATTGGAATGGCTGCAGCAGCAGCCGCGTCGCTTGTAAGCGCACCCGTCTTGGCACAGGCTGTACAGCCTGTTTCTTCCGTTGCACGCACTAGTGCAACTGTTGAAAACGACAGTGACCTTGAGGGCGGCTCGGGAATTATTCTTGCTATCCTCGCTGCCGCAGCAGTGATCGCCGGCATCATCATCGCAGCCGACGGCAGCGAAAATACGCCAACCTCCCCCTGAATAAAATCAGGCATAGAAATTTTGAAATGGCGGCCGATTGGTCGCCATTTTTTTTACACGTCGAATAGACAGAAATGCTAAAGTCCAGTCACCAAATCCTTGGCATATTGGAGAGCCGTCAAGCCTTTGGTTGCACATCTGGGCCGGATTACCCATATCTAATTTCATGACAGAAAATCAGCAACATGGCCTGCTACAATGGCACGGCACGACAATCCTATCGGTGCGGAAAAATGGCAAAGTAGTCGTCGTAGGCGACGGTCAGGTATCCATGGGAAATACGGTGATGAAGCCGAACGCCCGAAAAGTAAGGCAATTGCACGACGGTTCAGTGATTGGCGGTTTCGCAGGTGCTACCGCAGATGCATTCACTTTGTTTGAGCGGCTTGAGGCGAAATTGGAACGTCACAATGGGCAGCTAATGCGCGCGGCGGTCGAACTGGCGAAGGATTGGCGTACCGACAAATATCTGCGCAATCTCGAAGCCCTGATGATCGTGGCAGACAAAGATACTACATTGATTCTTACCGGCAATGGCGACGTACTTGAACCCACGGAAGGTATCGCCGCAATCGGTTCCGGTGGAAATTTTGCGCTCGCCGCCGCTCGTGCTCTGAAAGACTATGAAAAAAGCGCCGAGAAGCTCGCCCGAAAAGCGATGGAAATTGCGGCGGAAATCTGTGTTTACACCAATGATCAGGTCACGATTGAGTCGCTCTCCAGCGATACTTAGCGCCAGTCAGACCTGTCACAATCAACAATGAAGAGAAAATAGCATGCAGGCGAACCTGACCCCCAAAGCCATCGTCAAGGCGTTGGACGAACATATTATCGGCCAGAAAGACGCAAAACGGGCAGTGGCCGTAGCGCTGCGTAACCGCTGGCGTCGACAAAGGCTGCCGGCCGAACTGCGCGAAGAAGTTACCCCCAAGAATATCCTGATGATCGGGCCCACGGGTTGCGGCAAAACCGAAATTTCCCGCCGCCTGGCAAAACTCGCCGATGCGCCTTTTATCAAGGTGGAAGCCACCAAGTTTACCGAAGTCGGCTATGTTGGCCGTGATGTCGAACAAATTGCCCGCGATCTCGCCGAAGAGGCCGTCCGGCTGGAACGCGAGCGCCGGCGACTGGCGGTGCACGAAGCAGCGGCCGAAGCCGCCATGAAGCGGCTGCTTGATGTGCTGTGCGGTGAAAGCGCCAGCGAAGCCACGCGCGAAAGTTTTCGCCAGCGGGTTGTCGACAATCATATGAACGACACAGAGATCGAGATTGAGATCGAAGACTCGCCGAGTACGCCGATGGAACTTCCAGGCATGGGTGGTCAGGTTGGCATGATCAACCTGTCCGACATGATGGGCAAGGCATTCAATCAAAGCCGCCTGAAACGCCGGAAAATGCGGGTGGCAGATGCCTGGGACAAGCTGGTCGAAGAAGAATCCGACAAGCGTCTTGATGACGATGATATCTCGCGGGCTGCGATCACCGATGCCGAATCCAACGGCATTGTGTTCCTTGACGAAATCGACAAAATCGCAGTGAGTGATGTGCGTGGCGGATCGGTCAGCCGCGAGGGCGTCCAGCGAGATCTTCTGCCTCTGATCGAAGGGACCACGGTTGCGACCAAATATGGTCCAATGAAGACCGACCATATCCTGTTCATCGCATCGGGCGCTTTTTCCATGTCGAAGCCCAGCGACATGCTTCCCGAGTTACAGGGCCGCTTGCCTATCCGGGTAGAATTGCGGGCGCTGACCGAAGCAGATTTCGTCCGGATATTGACAGAAACCAAGGCCAATCTGCCTGAGCAATATGTCGCTCTTCTTGGCACGGAAGGCGTCACGATCAAAATCACCGAAGATGCGATCAAGAAGCTTGCCGAAATTGCAGCGAATGTGAACGAGGCAGTTGAAAATATCGGTGCTCGCCGCCTTCAAACGGTTATGGAAAAGCTGCTCGAAGACATCAGCTTCACGGCCGAAGACCGCGTAGGCGAAGAAATCAGCGTCGACGCAGCCTATGTTGACAAACAGCTTTCCGATGTTGCCAAAGATACCGACCTGTCCAAATATATATTGTGATGATAGTATCAGAATTCCGGTGAATCACGATATACTGCGGTCGAAATTGTCCATCTCCGATTTGCAGTAACAGAGATTATAGGATAAAATTTGGGCCGCGGAAACGAAGGCCGGCAATTGTAACGGAATGGCTTTGAATCGCGTATGGTTGCAAAGACAATGAAAGGGAGTTTTTCATGAACCGAATCGCCTTGTTGTTGTCATCTGTTGCTGTAGTTGCACTTTCAGCCTGCTCTGAGTCCGCTTCCGAGGCCGGCTCCGAAATCACTGAACAGGTGAAAAACAAGCCGGAAACGATCGTCGCGCCAATCAGCGCAGCGGACAGCATTGATGCCGGACTAGCGGTTGGAGAGCCGGTGCCGTTGGCTACTAGCCTGTTGACCGAAGGCGGCGAAGCTACGCTTGGGCAGATTCTGGAAAACGGCCCTGCCCTGCTTGTTTTCACGCGTTCGGTTGAATGGTGTCCCTATTGTCAGACGCAATTGAAATCGATCAACTCGATCGTGGGCGATCTGAAGGACCGCGGCTATAATCTCTATGGCCTCACCTATGACAGCCCGGACAAGCAGGACAGGTTCTCCAAAAACCAGATGTTGCAATATGAAATGCTATCAGACCAGCCGTCCGCTGTGATTGATGGCTTTGGATTGCGGGACCCGCAATATACCGAAGGCCGTGCCGTTGGCGTCCCATATGCTTCGGTTTTCGTAATCGACAAAAACGGCAAAATTATCGCGAAATCAGTGTCTGGCGATTTCAAGAAGCGCCCTAGCAACGAACAGATACTGGCGCTGGTTGACTCGATCTAGTTACTGACAGCAGCGTCGATTTCCGGCGCTACCGGCTCGTCATCATTGGCAGCAAGCTGATTGGCTTCTGGCAGGACCACCAGTTTCCACTTCGTTCCATCATCAAGATATTTGACTGCCAGAGTTTGCACTTCTTCAGGGGTTATCACGGTGTAGTCACGCAACAGTGTTTGCAGGGCGACAAATTTCTGCGGATTGAAACTCGCTCCCTCCATCTGGCTCATCCAGAAACTGTTACCGCTGCTGGCCCGGGCGATAAGCTGACGCAAGGGCTCAACCACGCGCTGCAGCTCATCGGCGCTCACCGGTTTCTCTCGCAAATCCTTGGCAATCAATTCAACAACATTGTTGAACCGATCGATATTGTCCGGAGTCAATTGGCTCTGCGCCCCAATATAGCCACCCGATTCAAACTCTACCGGCCAGACGTTGACAACCTGCGGACTATAGCTTGCCCCTTGCTGAGAGCGGAGAATTTCAAATAGACGGTCATTGAAAATGGACACCAGCACTTCGAGTTTGCGGCTTTCGCGCACATCTTCAAGTCCACCGCCAGTCGGCCAAGCGACCATTGCAGCGGCCCGGTCCGGATCACCTTTGTGAACCAGAATTTCCGGACCAGCCTGCGGTACCGGAAAACGCGGAGAAGTTGCATCGGGCTGAACCGTATCCGGCTTGCGCTTTTTCAAGGCGCCAAATGTTTTCAGGATGGAATCCACCGCCTGATCCCGATCAAAGTCGCCGAACAGCATCAGCTCGATCGGCCCGCTTGCGAGAATTGGTTCCCAGAATTGCCGAAAATTCTCAGCGGTCAACTGACCGAAATCTTCCTTGTCCGGCGTCTTCCAGCGCGGATCCTTGCCGCGGACAAGCCATTCCAGATCCCGCTCCAGAACCGCCTGCGGAGATGCCGAAAAGCTGTCATAGCTAATCATTGACGCAGCTTTACTACGAATGACGGGAGCGGCATCCCATCGCGGAAAAGCCAATTTCGCTGCGATCAAATGTAGCTGGTCCTCGAGGTCGGATGGTCTTGTATCGGCGGTAATCTCGAATGCGTCATTGTCGATACCAAAGCCGAGTCCAATCCGGCGACCCGTGGTGATCTTGTCAAGTTCCTCCTGCCCGAGATCGCCAACACCGCTGGCCATCAAGGCCATGGCGCCAGACCATGCGAGAGATTTTTGATGCGGAGACAGGCCGCTGTAGCCTTTCCCGAACCGGGCGTTGACCATGATCTTGTTGCGTTCCGCGGTGTTGGGGTACAGCAAGACCATGACACCGTTGGCGAGTTCCAGCTGCTCGACATCGAAGCGAGCGATCTTCCGGGTTGACTTTATTGCACCCTTTTTCCCAATTTTTTTCAGCGCTTCAAAACCGATATCGGATTGGGCAACGCGCACATCGTTCGCCGCATCAACGGGACTTCGCAGCGCCCCGGCCAGCTTTGCCTTGCCGTCTTCGATGGTCTCGGGCGAGGTCATCAAGGCCCGGGTGGATACTCCGGTAAATAATTTCCGCGTGGAATCAAGCAGCCTTTCGGGCGTGTACAGATCGCGCATCGCGCGAAAGACATCCAGCGCAACCTGCGGCGTTGCGACGGTTTCGCGAATATCGACGGCATTGACGATGTCATCGGCCTGCTTCCGCGCCGCTTCGGTCTGGTAGCTTTCGACACCGATTGCGAGCGCGGTATCAAATTCCGCAATCTCGCGAGCAATGTCGGGTTCGGAAGGTCCGATGGTTGCGGCATCCACGATAACCCCCCGAACATCCTGTAACGCAGCCTCCCAATCATCGCCGAGCGGAATGATACTGATAAATGTTCCATCGATCGAGCGGCTGACATCATCTTGCCCCACGCTCGCCTGCAGATAACTGCCACCGGCTCTTGCCCGCGCTTCCAGACGGCGATTAATCAGCTGCAATGCTAGCAGGTCGATCAAAATTTGCTGGTTATAGGCGATCGTATCTTCAACCTGCTCCCAGGGGCGGGCGATGACCATCGAAATGAACCGGGGCAAAGTAGGTTCGACAACAATCTGGCTGATATCGGCTATATCCCGCGGTTGTCCGAAGTCCGAAATGCCGCCCGCTGCGCCCTTGCCCCGCCATTTGGAAAAATGCTTTTTCAGCAGCTCCTCGAACAGCGCTGGTTCACCATCTCCGGCGATAACAATCACCGCCTGCTCCGGGCGGTACCAGCGCTGATGGAAGAGTTGCAGCATTTGCGGGGTCGCGGCGCTCAAAGTTTCCGGCGTCCCGATCGGCGCACGGTCGGCCAACCGTTGCCCAGCAAAGAATAATTCCCGTGTTGCATTTTGCACGTCGGACTGAGGCCCGGCGCGTTCGCGCATTTCGGCTAGCACGACCGGGCGCTCAGCATTGACCGCAGTTATGCTCAAACCGGGAGAACTCATCATTCCCGATAATATTTTGAGACTTTCGTCGAGACTGGTCCGGCTGGCATTGGGCAGGTCCAGCTTATAGACGGTTTGCGTCGGCGTGGTTTCGGCATTGCTGTCGCTACCGAATGTCGCACCCAATCGCTGCCACACGCGTTTCGCTTCCCCATCGGGAACATGAGTCGAACCGCGAAAGGTCAGATGCTCCATGAAATGGGCGAAACCCTGTTCTTGTTCGGTCTCCATCAGCGAACCGACATCCATCCGCAACCGGATCGACACCTGTCCCGGCGGCACGCCATTGCGTTTGACCGCATAGCGCAATCCATTGTCCAGTTGGCCAAAGACCCAGCTCTTGTCTACCGGAACATCGCTGTTTTTATATAACCAAGGCAGCGCATCAGCGCTCTCGGCTTGTTGCGCTGCCGCCATGCTTGGGATCGCCAGCGAGGAGAATACGAGATAGAAAAAAGAAAAATATCGGATCAGGCGGGAAGATATTAGGTTCATGCAGTGGATATAAGCAGGCCTATTCTTACTGGCCAGTGAATATTCCCGACATTAATGGCCCGGACTACCGAATTCCAGTGCTTTCCCCTTGATCGATCGGTCAATAATCGCCAGATAACAGATATGTTAATTGAAACAGAAAAAACACCGAACCCCGCGACGCTGAAATTTCTGCTCGGGCAGACGGTCATGTCTGACGGAACTCGCGATTTCGCTTCAGCGGAAGACGCCGAAATATCCCCGCTTGCAGAAGCGCTGTTCACGCTTGGCGATGTCACAGGCGTGTTCTTCGGATCGGATTTCATCTCGGTGACATGCGGTCCGGGGGCCGATTGGAGCGATCAAAAGCCTCAGGTGCTCAGCATATTACTCGACCATTTTTCAGCCGGACTGCCACTTTTCAAACCGGGCAGTGCCGGTGAAATTGTCGTTCCGCCCGAAGAGGAAGTGCACGATGATCCCGAAGATGCGGATATCGTAGCGCAAATCAAGGAATTGATCGAAACTCGGGTCCGACCGGCTGTGGCCAATGATGGCGGCGATATTATTTATCGCGGTTTCAACAAAGGCACGGTATTTCTGAAAATGCAGGGTGCCTGCGCCGGTTGTCCGTCGTCATCGGCTACCCTGAAACATGGAATCGAGTCTTTGCTGAAACATTATGTTCCCGAGGTTATTGAAGTTCAGGCCGCATAAATTTCAATTTTACGCAAAGGCAAATCAATGAATTCCCCACTGGATCAAGCGGCGCTGGATCAGCTGTTTCTCGAAGCACGCACCTATAATGGCTATCATGACAAGCCGGTATCAGTGGATCAGTTGCACGCCATTTGGAATCTGATGAGAATGGGGCCTACCAGCGCCAACATGCTGCCGGCCCGGCTGATCTGGTGCCATAGCCAGCAGGCGAAAGACCGGCTGGCCGATCTGTCGTCGGAAGGCAATCAGGATAAGATCCGCAAAGCACCGGCGGCCGTCATCATCGGCATGGACCAGGATTTTCACGAGCATCTACCGGAACTTTTCCCGCACGCTGATGCAAAAAGCTGGTTCGCAGGGGATGCAGAAGCGAGGAAAGTGCATGCGATGCGCAACAGTTCGCTGCAGGGCGGCTATTTTATCTTCGCGGCCCGCGCGCTCGGTCTCGACACTGGCCCCATGTCTGGTTTCGACAATGACGCCGTTGACAAGGAATTTTTTGGCGATCAGCCCACTGTTAAATCCAATTTCATCTCGACACTGGGCTGCGGCGATCCGGCGACTATTTTTAATCGCAGTCCGCGTCCGGAATTCGATAAATTCAACAGCTTGATCTGACGCGTTGATGGGCGAGCGTCTTCTCGCAATCGATACAGCCACTGTGGCATGTTCCGTCGCGCTGTTCGAAGATGGTGCGTTAATTGCCTCGGACTATGCTGAAATCGGGCGTGGGCATGCGGAAAAGTTGATTCCCGCGATTGCGCAACTTCCCGAGCGAGGCAAAGCTGACAAGATACTGGTAAATTGCGGACCCGGCAGCTTCACGGGCGTCCGCATCGGGATATCCGCCGCCAAGGCCCTGGCATTGGCTTGGGGCGCAGAGATCAACGGATACTCCTGCCTAACGCTGGTTGCGGCACAGGCCCAGAGTCAGTTTAAAACACCTCAACCGGTTTGCGTGGCGATGCTTGCAGGTCACGGCGAATATTTTGTACAAAATTTTTCCAGTAACGGCGAACCATTGGGCCCGTTTGTATCGCTCCCGCCAGACCAAGCGGCAAGCCAGGTCAAGGCAGATATCATTGCCGGATCAGCCGCTACGGAACTTTCCAGGATAGCCGGAGTGGATGATCACTATCCTATATTGCCAAATGCCTCCCAAATCTCTTTAGTAGCCTGTGATATGAAGGAAATGTCACCCAAGCCGATCTATGGACGCAAGCCGGACGCCCAGCCCGCGAAAGCCGTCTGAATCATGGCCAGTCACCATCGGTGGTGGAAAGATCATGATCTTCCTCCGATCGACGTCCAACCAGGTGATCTCGGCAATTTGAGCGACGTGATGCGCGTCATGGAAAGCGCCTTTCCCAAGACTTACGGCGAAGGATGGAACCATCATCAATGTCGGTCGATGCTGTCCATGCCCAGCGCAAAGCTGTTGATTGCACGACGAAAAAATACAATCTGCGGTTTTGTGATCAGCCGTCAGGCAGCGGACGAGGAAGAACTTCTCATGATTGCGGTTTCTCCGGAATGCCAAAGTCAGGGCGTGGGATATCTGCTCCTCGAACATATGTTGTTGACCGCTCGTGCAGATCAGGTTTCCGCCGTTTTTCTGGAAATGAGAGCCGACAATCCAGCGGCAAGACTCTATGCCAAATTTGGTTTTTACGAGATTGGATTGCGCAAGGCCTATTATACTGGTCCGAACATGGAAAAGTACGACGCCATTACTTACAAGGCGAAATTCACCGACTAAGCAGATAGCTTAGGGCTTCATCAGTTTGACTATTGCAGCTTGCGTTTGATCGTGTAAATAATAGTGCGCAAGAAATTGCAATATAATAATAATTGGTCGCACAAAGGTATAATATTATGACTGAGGAAGAAATCGCTCTGAATGAGACGCTAATTACGCTCACTTCAGACATCGTTGCTGCACATGTCAGCAACAACAGCGTCGCGGTATCAGATTTACCGCTTATCATTACCAGTGTTCACGGAGCACTTGCGGGTCTTTCGGGCAAAGCCGCTGAACAGGCGCGTCCCGATCCTGCCGTTCCGATCAAGTCATCGATCAAACCAGATTATGTCGTCTGTTTGGAAGATGGCAAGAAGCTCAAGATGCTGAAACGCCACCTGATGACTCACTATGGCATGACACCGGACGATTATCGCGCCAAATGGGGTCTCCCCAACGATTATCCGATGGTCGCACCCAATTATGCGGAAAAGCGTCGTCAGCTTGCCAAGGCGATCGGCCTCGGCAAGAAAAAGGGTCCAAAAAAATAAATCGCTTTACTATTGCATCTAGTTTGGAAAATTGCGGCGCCATTGCCGCAGTTTTCTCTTTGCAATATCCTGCTCCCCGCATAGAGTCTTTCCAACGATGACGGAAAGGGTCCATGCCGCAAAAAATTGATCTTGAAGCATTATGTGCAGAAAAAGGGCTGCGGATCACCGACCAGCGTCGGGTGATTGCGCGTGTCATTTCCGATGCCGAAGACCATCCCGATGTTGAAACCCTGCATGAACGGGCGTCCGCGGTGGACTCCCGCATTTCGATCGCGACCGTGTACCGGACGGTTCGCCTGTTTGAAGAAGCCGGCATATTGGACCGCCACGATTTTGGAGATGGCCGCGCCCGCTATGAAGCCGTTCCCGAAGCGCACCATGACCATCTGATTGATGTAGAAACCGGCAAAGTTATCGAATTTGTCGATCCGGAACTTGAAGCGCTGCAAAAACAGATTGCCGAAAAGCTGGGGTACCGGCTGGTTGACCATCGCATGGAGCTATATGGCGTATCTCTCGCCAGAAAAAGCTGAGGTGCGCAAACCCGACCCGGATGCGCGGCCTTGTGACACCCAACCAATGGCATACCGGCTGTGGGACGGAGCGACACCAATGGGTTATCTGAGATTTTCACTGCGGATTGCGCTGCTGTTCACGGCATTATTTGCCTGCGTGCCGTTTTACTATATTTGGCGGTTTTTGCGATTGTCCAATCCTTGGCCGCGGACATTTCTCAAGGTCGCCGCATTCGCTTGCGGTGCACGAGTCAATATCATCGGCACCCCGATCAGGCGAGACGTCTTCTTCATTTCCAATCATCTGTCCTGGGTGGATATCGCGATTCTGGGCGGACATAGCGGTACCGCCTTTGTCTCAAAGGAGGAGATCGGGAAATGGCCGGTCATTGGCTGGCTCTGCCGTCTCAATGACACGGTCTTCGTCTCGCGATCGGACCGGATGGGCGTATCGGAGCAAATCAACCAGTTGCGAGATGCACTGGCGGAGACATGGGCAATCACGATTTTCCCCGAGGGCACGACCTCCGATGGGTCCACATTGCTCCCCTTCAAGGCGCCTCTGCTCAAAGTACTGGAGCCACCCCCGCCGGGCATATTGGTGCAGCCGATATTTCTGAACTATGGGAAAAATGCCAATGAAGTTAGCTGGACAGGCGAAGAAAGCGCTCCATCTAACGCCTGGAGGCTACTTACCAGGCGCAGCAGTTTTCTGGTTGAAGTCAATTTTCTGGAGCCTTTTGACCCAGACCATTATTCTTGCAGGAAGGATATTGCAGCGGAGGCTCGGCGACGGATCGCAGAACCGCTTTCGGCTTCCCTGGGCGGCAAACCCGTTGTATAGGCGCGCTCTATGACTCAAGCCGATCTTAAAAAATTCCACATCAAATCCTTTGGTTGTCAAATGAACGTCTATGACGGCGAGCGCATGTCCGAATTGCTCGTCGATCAGGGCATGAGCGCCGCTGAAAATGGCGAAGAAGCGGATCTGGTGGTGCTGAACACCTGCCACATCCGGGAAAAGGCGGTCGACAAAGTCTATTCGGATATTGGGCGGCTGCGCAGAAAAGACGGTACCAGCCCCATGATCGCCGTCGCCGGTTGCGTTGCCCAGGCCGAGGGGAAGGAAATCTCCCGCCGCGCGCCAAGTGTGGATATTGTCGTCGGGCCGCAAGCCTATCACCGGCTGCCGGAACTCATGGAAACCGCGAAATCAGGGAAGAAGGCGCTCGATACCGATATGCCCGCCATATCAAAATTTGATATTCTGCCGTCTCGCGGGAAACAGGCACGGCCAACCGCTTTCCTGACGGTTCAGGAAGGCTGCGACAAATTTTGCACCTATTGTGTGGTCCCTTACACCCGCGGTGCGGAAATCTCCCGGCCTTGGGCCGATCTTATTGATGAAGCCAAGGCTCTGGTCGATGGCGGCGCGCGCGAAATCACTTTGCTCGGCCAGAATGTCAATGCGTGGAACGGCGAGGATGAAAAGGGTCATCAGCAGGGCCTCGATGGTCTTATCCGGGCGCTCGACAAGATCTCAGGCCTGAAACGCATCCGCTACATGACCAGTCATCCCAACGACATGACCGAGGGGCTGATTGCCGCCCATGGTGACGTACCCAAGCTGATGCCTTTTCTCCATTTGCCTGTACAGTCCGGCAGCGACCGTATCCTCAAGGCGATGAACCGCTCGCATAGCGTGAAAAGCTATCTCGATATTCTCGAGCGGATGCGCGAATTGCGACCCGATATAGCGCTTTCGGGCGACTTCATTGTCGGATTCCCGGGTGAAAGCGATCAGGATTTTGAAGAAACATTGCAGGTTGTCCGCGATGCCAATTATTCTCAGGCGTTCTCCTTTAAATATTCCCCCCGTCCCGGCACGCCCGCTGCTGTGATGGAAGAGCAAATAGCGCCGGAAGTGATGGACGAACGCTTGCAAAGGTTACAGGCGTTGCTCAACGAGCAGCAATATGCGTTCAATCAGCAAACCGTGGGACGCACGACCGACATTTTACTCGAACGCCAGGGCAAGCTGGATGGCCAGTTGATCGGCAAGACGCCCTGGCTGCAATCGCTGCATATTATTTCGCCCAATCTGAATATCGGCGATTTGGTTGAAGTCGAGGTCACCCGTGCAGGTCCCAACAGCCTCACCGGCCAGATTAAAGAAAGAATGGCCGCCTGATGGTCCAGAAAACAAAGGCCGGAGCGGCCGGGAACCTTACTAGCCTGGATCTGGAATTTGAAGATCCGCAGATATTGGGCGATCTGTTCGGTGAATATGACCGGAATATCGTAGCGATCGAAAATCGGCTTGGTGTCTATATCGCCGCACGCGGAACAAAATTGAAAATCGAAGGCGAGGAAGAAGCGGTGTCCCAGGCACGCGCTGTCTTGACCGGCATCTATAACCGTCTGGAGCAGGGCCAGGAGATTGACACCGGAGCGGTAGAAGCGATTATCGCCATGGCCGCCGATCCCCGCGTTGCAAAAGTGGCGAAGCAATCTGTTGCCGACGGCAAGGCCAGGAAAGACGATGTAGCCGAAGCACCGAAGGTAATGATCCGAACGCGCAAGAAAACAATTTTTCCGCGTTCGGTCCGGCAGGCTCATTATATGGAAGCCCTCGCCCGCGATGACATGATCTTTGCGCTTGGCCCCGCAGGGACCGGCAAAACCTATCTGGCGGTGGCGCAAGCAGTCTCTCAACTGGTTAGCGGCTCCGTCGATCGACTCATTCTGTCACGCCCTGCGGTCGAAGCAGGTGAAAAAATAGGATTTCTTCCAGGTGATTTGAAGGAAAAGGTCGATCCTTTTCTTCGTCCCCTTTATGATGCGCTATACGATACGCTTCCTGCCGAGCAGGTCGAAAGGCGCATCGAGAGCGGCGAAATTGAAATCGCCCCCATCGCCTTCATGCGCGGAAGAACCCTTGCCGATGCCTTTGTCATTCTCGACGAAGCGCAAAATACTACCGCGGCACAGATGAAAATGTTTCTGACCCGCTTCGGCATGAATAGCCGGATGGTGATTTGCGGCGACCCCAAACAGGTCGATCTGCCAAAAGAAGCCGTATCCGGACTTGCTGACGCGGTATCCAAATTGAAGGATATCGAGAGAGTCAGCGTGGTCGAATTTGGCGCCAGCGATGTTGTCCGCCACCCACTGGTCGGTAAAATTGTCGAAGCCTATGAAGGCAAAGATGCTGCTGACTGAACTGACCGCGTCTCCGGAATGGGGAAATGAACAGGATTGGACGGTTTTGGTGGCGCAGGCGGCAAAGGCCGCAATCACCGCGTCATCCCATGCCGATTTGCTATCTCAGGATTTTGCGATAGAAATTAGCGTGAAATTCTCCAACAATGCCGAAGTCCAGGCGCTCAACAAGGCCTATCGCGGCAAGGACAAACCGACCAACGTCCTTTCCTTTCCCCAAATCCAGCCAGATCTACTCGAAACATTGGCAAATACCGACGATGGCGAAGCCTTGCTAGGGGATATAATCCTGGCTTATGAGACCTGCCGCGACGAAGCAGCAGCAAAGGACATTTCCTTTTCCAACCATGTTACACATTTGATTGTCCACGGGTCGCTGCATTTGCTAGGATATGATCACGAGAACGAGACAGATGCAGGGATAATGGAGCATTTCGAAATCAATGCATTGGCAACGTTGGGAATTGCCAATCCCTACGCAGAACAAGCACAAAACAGGTAATCAAGAAATTATATGACCGACGTTGAAAAGGATAATAGTACAGGGGTGGCTCGCAGCAGCGGCCAATCCAAGGAAGATGACGAGCCCGGGCGAATATGGCGGAGCCTGAAGGCTCTGCTATTCGGCAACACTGAAGACAATAGCCTGCGCGCGCAGATCGAAGAAGTCATCGATGACCATGAAAGTGATGCCGAAGCCGATCCCGGTGGACGTCAGGACGTATCATCGCTGGAACTGGAAATGTTGCGCAACATGCTTCATTTCAGCGACAATCGGGTAGACGATATTGCCGTACCGCGTGCCGATATGATCGCCATCGAGGAAAGCGCCCCGTTCAGCGATTTTGTCGATATTTTTTCCGAGCACGGACACAGCCGTATCCCGGTTTATCGCGAAAATCTCGATAATATTATCGGCATGATTCACATCAAGGATATATTCGCAATTGTTGCGAAAGGCGGCAAATATCCTGATGATATCACGCCCTTCCTGCGGCAACCCCGTTTTGTCCCGGAGTCCATGGGCGTGCTCGATTTGCTGGCGGAAATGCGAGCCACTCGTACCCATCTCGCGATCATTTTTGACGAATATAACGGTACCGAAGGCCTCGTTACCATCGAGGATATTGTCGAGGAAATTACCGGCGAGATCGAAGACGAGCATGATGACGAGCCGGTGCCGATGCTGGTCATGCTAGACGATGGGATTTGGGAAGCGGATGCGCGGGCAGAACTGGATGATGTCGGCGAAACGATTGATCCCGCACTTGAGGAAATAGACGAGGATGTCGATACGATCGGCGGGCTGTGTTTTGTGCTCGCGGGACATATCCCCACGATCGGTGAGAGACTGGAACATCCCAGCGGCTGGATTTTGGAAATTACCGAAGCCGATGATCGCCGCGTGACCAAATTGCGTTTGCACCCAGCGAAACCGGATGACAGATAGCGGGTTCAGTTGCCCGCTAGCTGCTCTGCCCGGACCCGCCAGGTTTTGCCGAGCACCTTATTTTTCGATAGCGCAACAAGCTCGGCGGCCTGCCCCTTGTGCTGGCCGCCGATAATGATGGCAAACAACCGTTCCAGTGGCCAATCAGGATATGGGCGCGCCTGTTGCACGAAATAGTCCCCAACCTGCACACGGCCTTCTTCCAGGACGCGGAAATAGCTACCAGACTTGCCGGTCTTCACGACGGTTTTCAGCACATCCGGCTTGCCAAACCGGTGATTGAGCTTCCAGCAAGGCTGGCGCGCATGGCTGCATTCGACCAGCGCTTCCCCGATCCGGAATATATCACCAAGACAAAGCCGCTCCTCGCTCAATCCCGAGCAGCTGAAATTTTCTCCAAACGCTCCGGGTTGCTCCAATACAGCCACATCCGGATATTTTTCTCGCCAGAAGGCATAATGTTCAATCGGATAGAGATGAACGGCCTTGTCCAGGCCCCCATGATGCAGCGGATCACCAACCTGATTTCCTGCCAACCCTTCAAAGCCCAGCATTAGCGGGCGCTCTACCGCATTTTTTGCGATCGCGCTCATTTCGCCATCATCGCCAAAGACTTGTGGCGTGCTAATCAGCAATTGTTCGAGCGGGGTCCGGATCATCACAGACTGCTAGCGGACCAAGTTCATATTGGCAATTTCGCCTTGATTATGCTTCAAGGCGCGAATGGAAATCAGTGACCTGCGCATTGCGCTTTATAGTGGCAATTATAATTTCGTGCGCGATGGTGCCAATCAGGCTCTCAATCGGCTGGTGGATTATCTGCTGCGCCAGGGAGCAGCCGTTCGAGTCTATTCGCCGACCACCGATACGCCTGCCTTCGAACCGACCGGGGACCTGATCAGCGTACCATCTGTCGCTTTTCCGGGTCGCGGTGAATATCGCTTCCCAACCCGCCTGTCTGGCGACGTGCGGACGGATCTGGAACGGTTCAACCCAAATATCATGCAGATATCGAGCCCTGACCGGGTCGGACACAAGATGGTGTCGTGGGCGCGCAAGGCCGATATACCGGTGCTTGCCTCGGTGCACACGCGGTTCGAGACTTATCCGCGCTACTATAATCTCGCCTTTCTGGAGCCGGTGATTGAGGCAATTTTGCGCCGCCTGTATCGCCGCTGCGATGCCCTGGTGGCCCCTTCCGAATCGATGGCACAGGTTCTCCGCGACCAGCGGATGAACTATGATGTCGGCATCTGGTCGCGCGGCGTCGACCGCGAGATATTCAATTCCAGTCACCGTGACATGGCATGGCGTCGATCACTGGACATTGCGGATGACGAACCGGTGATCGGATTCCTCGGACGACTGGTGATGGAAAAGGGTCTGGATGTCTTTTCCGATGCGATCGACGAACTGAAACGCCGCAAGGTGACCCACAAAGTGGTCGTGATCGGAGAAGGACCGGCCCAACAGTGGTTCGAAGACAGAATTCCTGGCGCCATTTTTGCCGGTTTTCAACAGGGCAGCGATCTCGGCCGGGCGGTTGCCAGTATGGATATGCTGTTCAACCCCTCGATTACCGAGACGTTTGGCAATGTCACGCTCGAAGCCATGGCCTGCGGGCTCCCCGTGGTCGCGGCAAAGGCCACTGGTAGCCAGAGCCTGGTAAAGAACAACGATTCCGGCAAGCTCATTACGCCTGGTGCAATTCGTCAATTTGCAGATGCGCTTCAAGCTTATTGTGAAAACCAAGACCTCCGCAACGCTCACGGCAAGGCCGGGGAACGGCGCGCCGAAGAATATAGCTGGGACCAGATCAACAACGCCGTCGCACAAACTTATGTGCGCTTGGTCCGCCAGCGGCAGGCTGGTCATGGACCGATCAAGCAGGCTGCTGTTCGCTGATCATGCAAGGACTGTTTGACAATAAAAATGATCAACAGCGTGAATCGGAAAGCACGCCCGATGCTCCACTGGCCGACAGGCTAAGGCCCCGCGAGCTTGCGGAGATCGTCGGTCAGGATCACCTCGTCGGCGCTGAAGGTACTATCGGCCGCATGGTCGCCGCGGGAAAGCTTTCCTCGATCATCCTTTGGGGACCGCCGGGAACCGGTAAAACCAGCCTCGCCCGGTTGCTCGCCGATCAAACGGATCTGCATTTCAAGGCTATTTCGGCGGTGTTTTCGGGCGTGGCCGATCTGAAAAAAGTGTTTGCCGAAGCCGATATGCGGTTCCAGTCCGGCAGGGCTACATTGTTGTTTGTCGATGAAATCCACCGTTTCAATCGTTCGCAGCAGGACAGCTTCCTCCCGTATGTCGAGCGAGGCACGGTGGTGCTGGTCGGTGCCACTACCGAAAATCCATCGTTTGAACTGAACGCTGCCCTGCTCAGCCGCGCCCAGGTGCTTATCCTCAATCGACTGGACGGCTCCGCTCTCGGCCAGCTTCTGGTAAAAGCGGAACAGCTCGAAGACAAATCCCTTCCTCTCACCGTCGATGCAAAAGAAGCGCTGATTGCCAGTGCCGATGGCGACGGACGGTTTCTGCTCAATCAGGCCGAGACTCTCTTTTCCCTGGATATCGCAGACCCGCTGGACCCTCCCCGACTCGCCAAAATCCTGCATCGCCGGATGGCGGTTTATGACAAGGATCGAGAGGGTCATTATAATCTGATCTCGGCGCTGACCAAGGCGCTGAGGGGATCCGATCCTCAGGCGTCGCTTTATTACCTGGCAAGGATGCTGGTGGCAGGGGAGCAGCCGCTTTTTCTACTTCGCCGGATCGTTCGCTTCGCCAGTGAGGATATCGGCCTGGCTGATCCGCAGGCCCTCGTGCAGGCGCTAGCCGCAAAACAGGCTTATGAATTTCTCGGCAGCCCGGAAGGCGAATTGGCGATTGTCCAAGCCTGCCTCTATTGCGCGACGGCACCGAAATCCAATGCCGCTTACAAGGCCCAGAAAGCCGCATGGAAATCCGCAAAGGATACCGGTTCGCTGATGCCCCCGCAGAATATCCTCAATGCGCCGACCAGCCTGATGAAGGACATCGGCTATGGCAAAGGCTATAGCTATGACCATGAAACGGATGATGGATTTTCGGGCGACAGTTACTGGCCGGAGGAGATGCGGCCGCAGCGTTTCTACGAGCCAGTGGATCGCGGGTTCGAGCATAAAATTCGGGAACGACTGGACTATTGGGAGAATTTGCGTGCTGAAAAGACTGGTTAGTATTTGCGTCGCCGGTGCCCTGTTTCCGATCAGCGCTTTGGCCCAAGAGAATGAAGAAACGCGCTACGACCGCGCTTTAGCGGCGGGCTACAAAGCGCAATTCATCTGTTCCGGATTGTGGAATGGTGGAAAATCGCTCGCCGATATAAAAGCGGATGAACTGACCGGGATCTACGAACGGATAGCGGATATCGTCCCGGTCCTTGTAGAGCAAGTTGACCAGTCAGCGCGCCAGGTCCGCGTCCGCTTTGCCGATGATGCTCCCCCGCGTGTCGCAATCTGGAATAGTCAGAGTGGTTGCACATCCATGCCGATTGGCTTCAACGGGATCGACAAAACTATGCCGACAGGCGAACGGGCGCTTGTCGATGATCAACTCTGGCCGATCGGCGATCGAAATGCAGCCCCAACATCAACTCCCCGGTCACCCGAATTTGATACCGCAGCCAAACGCGCATTCCAAACGGATTTATATGGTGGGAAGACCAGCGGCGTACTCGTGATCAGAAATGGCAAAATCCAGGCTGAAGCGTATAAAGAAGGGCATGACCTGCACACGGCACAGCGTACATGGTCGGTCGCAAAATCGCTCGCCGGTACGTTGATTGGCTATTCAGTCCAGCAGAAAATGGTCGACATCCATGCTCCGTTGCAAATCCCGGAATGGCAAGAACCAGGTGACCCCCGTGCATCGCTCACTATCGACAATTTGATGCGCATGAGCAGCGGACTGGTCAGCGATACTGCAGGCAATCGCACCGACCCCCTTTATATGGGCGGTGCGAGCGTGACGGAGCGGGCGACCGCCTGGCCTTTGCTTTACACCCCGGGCACGCGTTTTCGTTATGCCAATAACGATACTCTGCTCGCGGTTCATGCGGCGCGTGCGCAACATCTCGAGCGGAAGAGTAAACTCGGCAATGGCCTCCCCGAGGACCGTGATTTTGATCCCTTTGCGTTTTTTCAGAAACTGGGCATGACCCGCACCTATGTCGAGACGGACTGGCAGGATAATTATATCCTTTCCAGTCAGGTCTGGACCACAGCTCGCGATTTGGGTCGGTTGGGCCAGCTTTATCTTAACAATGGGGTCTGGAACGGAGAACGTTTCCTTCCAGAAAACTGGCGCGAATATGTTAGCAAACCGTCAGGACCGCAGCCGGAAGGACGTGAATTTGGCTATGGTGCCACATTTTGGTTGATGAACAAATCCGAGGATATTCCGGAAGATGCGATTGCCGGCTTTGGTAATCGCGGCCAGTATCTGGTCATTATTCCCTCGCTCGATCTGGTGATAGTCAGACGCGGCTATGACACGAGCGATAGCCGGTTTGATATTGCGGCATTTACGCGCGACGTCGTGAATGTTTTCGCACCATGACCCCCTATAGCGCGGCAGTTTGCACTGAATTGACCGGTCCTGCTTCCATCAGCATACAGACCCAAATACCAAGACCGCTGACATCAGGAGAAGTCCGTATCGCGGTCAAGGCAGCCGGTCTGAATTTCCCCGACCTGCTGATGACCCAGGGAAAATATCAATTCCGTCCCGATCCGCCGTTCGTACCCGGGCTAGAAGCGGCGGGAGAGGTGATCGAAGTCGCAGCCGATGTGCAAAGCGTAAAACCCGGCGATCGCGTCATGGCTGGCGGCAAGGGCGGCGCGCTGGCCGAGCAATGGATTGTCAGCGCTGCCGCCGTCTCTCCCCTGCCCAAGGCACTTTCCTTCATCGAAGGCGCCTGTTGGCAAGCCGCAGCATCGACTGCCTGGCATGCGCTGGTCGAACGGGGACGTCTCCAGCCCGGCGAGACGGTCCTTGTCGTTGGCGCAAGCGGCGGCGTTGGCATGGCCGCTGTCAAAATGGCAAAGCATATCGGTGCGACGGTAATCGGCACCGGGTCCAATGAGGAAAAGCTGGAGGCCATCCACCATGCAGGGGCTGATCATCTGCTGGATCCTGCTGACCGAGAGCTGGCGACCAAGATCAAGGCCTTGACCGATGGTAAAGGCGTGGATGTCGTTTATGATCCGGTCGGCGGCGATCTCGCGTTGACAGCGACGCGCGCCATTGCCTGGAACGGAAGATATCTTGTCGTCGGCTTTGCCAGCGGTATCATTCCGTCCTTTCCGGCAAATCATGTGTTGATCAAGACCTATAGCCTGATTGGGGTCCGTGCCGGCGAGAGCCCTCGCCGCGACCCCGCACTGGCCAAACGCCAAAGCGCAGCGCTTCGGGAATTGGCGGCAAAGGGGGCAATGCGTCCACATATTTCTCACCGTTTTCCCCTGAATGATGCAGCGAAGGCCCTCTCGGTACTCGAAAGACGTGAAGCCATTGGCCGGGTGATCGTGGAGATGATCGCAAGCACCTGAACTTTATGTGTTTTTATTGCTCGGCCCCACAATAAAATTATTGATTTCTGTGCATCTGTTAGCAAATGTGCTATTCATTCCTCGACGTAATAGAAACGAAATAGGGGAAGCTAGATGGATGGGATGCGAATAGGCAATTATGCCTTTGATTCGGAGCTAATGATGGTGTGGGGTGAGAAACTGGGCTTGGCCCTGATAATTCTTATCGGCACATGGGCTTTGGCAAAGGCCGCCAAATGGACCTTTGCGAAGCTTGTGGACAATGTGAAGTTTCTGCAGCGTGACACATCGACCGGCACATCTGTCGGAGAGTCACTTGGCAAGATTGTATCCTTGCTGATCTGGCTGTTCGGTCTTCTCATCATCCTTCGCGTTCTCGGGCTGGGCGGCGTCGACGCACCCATTCAGACTTTGCTCAACTCTATCATGGGTTTTGTTCCCAATCTGTTGGGCGCAGCCATCATATTCTTCATCGGCATAGTCGTCGCACGGATTGTCAGGGACCTTGTCGTGACATTTTTGCAGACAGTCGATTTTGACAAATGGGCCAATCGCGGCGGTATTGACGCTGTTACCGGCAATTCGACGATCAGCAAGACGATCGGAACGATCATTTATGTCCTGATTATCATCCCGATCGCGATACTGGCACTGGAAGCATTAAATCTGGAATCGGTTTCAGGACCAGCCAGCGATATGCTCCGCATGATCCTTGAGGCAATTCCGAACATCATCGGCGCTGCCATAATCCTCGGTATCGGTTATTTGATCAGCAAGTTCGTGGTTCAGATCATCACGGAAATTCTGCCTGGTCTTGGTGTGGATCAGTCCGTAGCGGCTCTCGATATCTTGCCAGCGAAAACGTCATTGACGGCGGTACTGGCAAGAATTGCCCAGGTAGCGATCATGCTCTTCTTCGCAATCGCGGCGATGCGACTGCTCGGATTTGCAGAACTGACATCAATCCTTGATCAGGTTCTCGAACTCGGCGGAAGGGTCATCTTTGGTTCGATCGTGATCGCTGTGGGTTTCCTGATCGCTAACTTGCTGTCCAAAATTGTGGGCGGAACGGATGAAGGCAGCATGGCATCCACCATTGTGCGCTATGCCACGATCATCCTGTTTACGTTCATGGGCCTGCAGTTCATGGGTGTCGGACAGGAGATCGTTCAGACGGCCTTTACCGCATTGGTCATTGGCGGCGCTGCAGCGGCGGCTCTGGCTTTTGGTTGGGGTGGACGCAACGTGGCAGGCAAGGTGCTGGAAAATCTCTACACCAATCCGCCGAAGCCAAAGGCACCAGCTGCAAGCAAACCTGCGGCACGGAAGCCTGCGGCACGCAAACCGGTTACCAAGAAATAGGCACTAGCCAACAAATGAATGAACAAGGGCGGGTCCGATGGACCTGCCCTTTTCTTTTGCCGGATTGATTCGCTAGAAGATCGGCGTGCGTAAATTCTCTCACTTTGCTTGCGTCGACTGGTCCGGCGCCAGAACCGAACGTCCGGACGGCATTGCAATTTCGGTCATAGGCCCGGACTCCCCTCCTGCTCTATTGTCTCCTGCGCCTCGCTGGTCGCGGGCAGATGTTCTCGCCTGGCTTTTGCGCCTCGCGGAGAGCGATCGGAACATGTTAATCGGCTTTGACCTGTCGATGGCATTCCCGTTCATGGAAATCCTATTTCCCCGAGTGGGACAAGAGCCCGGACAATGCGAAAGCGCTTTGGAACATGGTCAACTCCATGTGCAGCGATAATCCCCATTTGAACATCACCAGCTTTCTCAATCACCCGCAGACAAGTCGCCATTTTCGCCACAGCCGCGATCATGTCGGCGACCTGTTCGGCAGTGGCATCGGGCGCTTGCGGGAAGTGGAACATTATCAACGAGCTACCAGACAGGCGAACAGCGCCAGTTGCTTCAATCTCGTCGGGGCAGCACAGGTCGGCAAGTCCAGTCTGACCGGCATGCGGATGCTGCACCAGCTCGGCGGCGTCATTCCGGTCTGGCCTTTTGATCCCGTTCCCGAAAGCGGACCTGTCATCGTCGAAATCTATACCACTGTCGCGGCACTGGCAGCGGGCCTTCCCAAGGGACGCAGCAAGGTGCGGGATCGCGCCGGGCTCACAACTGCTCTCGCAGAGCTAAACACAGCCCCGCCCGCCAGACTGCAGCGCTATGACGACCACAGCACCGATGCGCTGATCACTGCGGCATGGATGAAGCAGGTGGCAGGCAATCGGGCGCTGTGGAACCCGCCCGCCATGACCGACGAGATCGCGCAAAAAGAGGGCTGGACCTTTGGCGTGGTTTGACGCTAATAGCGCCCAGCAAATCCAGTGCATGCCGAATTAGCTCAGCTGGTAGAGCAACCGCCTTGTAAGCGGTAGGTCATCCGTTCGAGTCGGATATTCGGCA